>JADMIO011460596.1_pt1 | contig 70708 bp, 54 predicted proteins | sample 8958161 | NCBI WGS metagenome assembly JADMIO01 (sample SAMN16585339, study PRJNA669376) | soil metagenome | isolation source: Crop rotation soil | place: USA: Cullars Rotation, Alabama | collected 2011 | reverse complement strand
TCACCACCACAGCGCCCGTAATTCCGAGCAAGGTGAAGCTTGCAATACCGAGAAAGACAAATCCCATGTGCGCCACGCTCGAGTTGCCGATGAGCATTCCAAAATCCTTTTGGCGCATGGCCACCAACCCGCAATAGAGAATATTTCCCAGACAGAGAACAGCAACGACATGCATCCAGCTTTGAGCGGCCTCAGGCAATAGGGGCACAGCCAGACGGATGAGACCGTAGAGTCCAAACTTTTTGAGGACGCCGGCGTGCAGCATCGCGGTCGCAGTGGGAGCAGAACTGTAGCCGAGCGGCGCCCAGGTATGGAATGGCCAGAGCGAAACCAAAATGCCGAACCCGAACAGGAGAAGGGGAAAGATCAGGTGTTGCGAGGTGAGGGAGATGCGATTCGCCGAAACATAATTGGTGAGGGCGACCATATCAAAAGTGTTCGCTCCGGAAAGCACTTGCAACGCAATCAAACCAACGAGCGCGATGAGAGCGCCAATGGTGAGGTAAAGAGTGATGTTAAACGTCGCGTAGTTCTTATTTTCCCCACGACCCCAAATGCCGATCATGATGAAGGTCGGGATGAGCGCAAGTTCGTGAAAGAAAAAGAAAAAGAAAAGGTCAAGCGAAGCGAAGGCGCCGAGAATTCCGAAGATCATCACCATCAGGAGCAGGTAGAATTCCTTGTGGCGATCCTTGATCTCGACCGAAATGCAGGTGGCGGCGAATGCCACGATCGCCCCCATCAGAAGCAAGCCGATGTTCAACCCGTCAGCGCCGACGTGATAACTGATGCCCAGGGATTGGATCCAGGGAATTTGCTGGTCGAATTGAATGCCTTTTCCCGGAACAAATTTTACGAAAAGAAAAATAGCAAGCAACATGGACAAGGCGGTTGCTGCCAACGAGATGATTCGAATAACAAAACGATAATTGCGCGGCACCAGGGCGATGGCAATCGCCGCCAGCAGCGGACAAGCTAAAATAGCGGTAAGTCCAGACATGAGTTAGTGCCTAAAAACGTAAAACAGAACCAGGGCCGTTCCTGCCACCAGGAGGAAAGCGTAGGTTTGGATGTTGCCCGTTTGAAAGAGCCGCAGGGCCCGTCCGACGATTTCCGTCGTGCCATGAATCCCGCGCACCACAAAACCAGCGATCACCCAGCGATCAATGGCGTCCGCGAACGCAGCGATGAGATCCTGGAGACCGACCAGAACAGCATTGTAGATTTCATCGAAGTAAAAGCGCTCCCGCATCAAGGTCGAGAGGAAGCCGAGCTTGGCTGGCAGCGGATCGCGGGTTGCGTTCCAATAAAGTCCGTAAGCCGCAGAAAGCCCAAAGAAGACCGCACCGAGGCCGACAAGGGCGGCCAAAGGAGAATGATTGAACGGAGCGAAGAGACGTCCGACAACACCACCAACTGCCGTTTCATGCACCCCAAACTTGTGAGCAAGGATGGTGTCCAAGCCCCAAAGGCCGGCAATAACCGTGGGGACAGCGAGGACAATCAATGGCCAGGCCATAACGTTTGGCGACTCGTGCGCATGATCAACGGCTTCGGATTTGGCCGGGCCAAGAAACGCGACCATGAAGAGCCGGGCCATGTAGAATGTGGTCAACAGGGCCACAAAGGCAGCGATGATGAACAAAGCGACGCTGTGGTGGTATGCCGCAGAAAGTATCTCGTCCTTGCTGTAAAAACCACTTAACGGAGGAACGCCTGCAAGAGCGAGCGTGCCGAGTAAGAACGTCCAGAAAGTGACCGGCATGCGTCTCTGCAAATTGCCCATTTTCCAGATGTCTTGTTCATGATGGAGAGCGTAAATGACGGAACCAGCGCCGAGGAAAAGCAGCGCTTTAAAGAAAGCGTGGGTGATGAGATGGAACATGGCCGCGGTCGGACTCGCCAAGCCAACGGACATCACCATATAGCCCAACTGCGAGAGCGTGGAATAGGCAAGGATGCGTTTGATATCGTTCTGCTGGACGGCGATGAGGGCGGCGAGCAAGGAAGTGATCCCGCCAATCCAAGCGATAATATCGAGTGCCGAGATTCCATGCAACCAGGCAAGAGCTTCGGGCCATTGTTGAGCAGCGCCGAAGAGGAAGAAAGAGCGGCAGAGCATGTAAACACCTGCGGCTACCATGGTGGCGGCGTGGATGAGCGCGCTGACCGGGGTGGGGCCTTCCATAGCGTCCGGCAACCAGACGTGGAGGGGAAACTGGGCAGATTTTCCCATCGCACCGCAAAAGATTAATACGCCCACGATCGAAGACCACTTGCCGAGAGCGGCGGGAGCCGTCGTCAGCTTTTGTTCCAGGAAATCAAAATGAACGCTGCCTAAGAGAGTCCAAAGAATGATAATTCCAAGGAGAAATCCGAAATCGCCGATGCGATTGGTGAGAAACGCTTTTTTGGCGGCGTCGGCGGCGGAGGCTTTTTCGTACCAAAATCCGATGAGCAAATAGCTGGAGACCCCGACCAATTCCCAGAAGATGAACATCTGGAAAAAATTGCTGGCGAGAACGATCCCGATCATTGAGAAAGTGAACAGACTAAGACTGGCGAAGTACCGCGACATGCCGGGATCGTCCTTCATGTAGCCGTAGGAATAGATGTGGATGGCGCTGCCGACGCCGGTTACCACCAGGAGCATGAGCAGGCTAAGTTTGTCGATCTGAAGGCCAATATCGACATGAAGGTTCGCGACATTAAGCCATGGGATACTTAGCTTGATGACATCCGCCTGACGGAGCCAGAAACAAAAAACAGTAGAAATCAAGAATCCGATCAGGATCGCCGAAATGGAAATTTTAGCGCTGAGCGACGGGCTCTTTTGCGTGAACAACGTGATCGCCACCGCGGAGAGAAGCGGCAGGAGCAAAATCGCCCAAGCAATATTTTCGGGAGCTTCAAACATAGTGCTACAGCTTCATGGCCGTCAGATCTTCCACATGCGCGGTCTGGCGTTTGCGGTAGAGGGCCACGATTAAAGCGAGGCCGACGGCGACTTCGGCAGCCGCGACCGTGATAACGAAGAAAACCATGACCTGACCGTTCAGGTTGCTGTTAAACCACGAGAAGGCGACAAGAGCCAGATTCGCGGCGTTCAGCATCAACTCCAGCGACATATAAATCACGAGGAGATTGCGCCGCGCAACTACTCCGAAGAGCCCAATCGCGAAGAGCAAGCCGCTGACAGTGAGATAATGCTCGATGCCGATGGGAGTCATCGGAGGTCCTTTTTGCTCAGGAGAATCACACCGACCATCGCAACCAGAAGCAGAACGGAGAGGATTTCAAACGGCAGAAGGAATTGCTTAAAAAGAATCGTTCCAAGCGGATTGGTGCTTCCTTCGAGGGTTGGAAGATTTACGGGGCGCACCCATTTGGAATCGACCCACACCACCTTAAGGAATAAGGCGACGACCGCCATGACCGCCAACCCACCGGCCCCGGTGGTAACGAGCTTGAGCTTTCGGCGTTCCTCTTCCTTTAGATCGAGAAGCATGATGACGAAAATGAAAACCACCATCACCGCACCCGCATAAACAAGAATTTGCACCGCGGCGAGAAAGAAGGCGTGCAACAACACGAATAGGCCCGCCATGGAAAGCACGGTCAAGAGGAGGAACATCGCGCCTGTCACTGGACTGCGCGTGAACGGATTTGCCACGACGAGGAGAGCGCACCCCAGCGTCAGCGCGGCAAATACATAGAACATTATTTCCTGTGGACTCATTCGAATACGGGAAAACGCCCTTAGTTATGGGTTGACCCCTTGGGCGATGGCTTCGTCAGCCTTGTGTTCCCATTTCTTGATTTTATCTTGATGCACCCCACCCAAAGAAAGCAGCTTCTCTTTGTTGTAAACCATCTCACCCCGCGTCAGCCCTACGAGCGAATAATCCTTCATGAGGAAAATCGCTTCTTCCGGACAAACCTCCTGGCAGTAACCGCAGAAGATGCAGCGGAGCATGTTGATGTCGAATTCCTTTGGCCCCTTTTCGACATTGCCGGTGCTGGGGTCCCCGTCAGGGCCCGGCGGCGTGATTCGAATCGCTTTGGGGGGGCAGACAAATTCGCAAAGCTGGCACGACACGCATTTGGTCCGCCCCTTTTGATCCTTCACCAAGTAAGGAGCGCCTCGATAACCCTCGGGAACAGTCCATTTTTCCTCCGGGTACTGCATCGTGATCTTCTTGCTGAAGAAATGACGCAGGGTCACCTTAAACCCGCTTAATAGAGCGGGCAGGTAGAGGCGTTCCCAAAAGCTCAGTTTGTTGCGTTTGACAATCATGTCGGTCGCTAACTCTTAATCCAGAGGATCACGGCATACAGTAAAATGTTGGCGAGCGAGAATGGCACAAAACGACGCCAGCCCAAATCCATCAATTGATCGTAACGAAACCGTGGCAGCATCCAGCGAATCCAGATGAACAGCACCATGAACCCGAGCATCTTGCCAATAAAAATGCCAATGTGGAGCAGGCCCATTCCGAGCGTGTTTGCTTGAGCACTAACACCCGGCAGCGTCCAACCGCCGAAAAACAAGGTCACCATCATGGCGGACGCCGAAATCATGTTCGCGTACTCCCCCATGAAGAACAGCGCGAACCGCATCGAGCTATACTCGGTGTGGTATCCGCCGACCAACTCTGTTTCGGATTCCGGAAGATCAAACGGCAAGCGATTGGTCTCAGCGAACGCCGAAACAAGGAAAACGATGAACGAAAACGGAGCGTAAAGAACAAGCCAGCCGTGGCGAGCTTGAAAGTCGATCACTTTGCTTAAATTCAAATCGCCGACCAACATGAAGATGGGGACGACCGACATTCCCATAGCGATCTCGTAGGAAATCATCTGGGCGCTCGAGCGGATGCCTCCGAGAAAGGGGTACTTGGAATTGGAGGCATAGCCAGCAAGCACGATCCCGTAAACGCCGAGCGAGACGATGCCGAAGGTGTAAAGAATGCCAACGTTCAAGTCGGCGATGACCATCCGTTGCTTGCCAAGCATCGAACCGAATGGGATCACGGCAAGCGTCAAGAAAGCCGGGATCATTGTGATCGCTGGAGCGATCCAGAAGTAAGCTTTTCGAACGTAACTTGGCGTGAAATCTTCTTTGAGCAGGGATTTAATTCCGTCTGCCAGAGGCTGAAGCAAGCCCCAAGGTCCGACGCGGTTTGGTCCGACGCGATCTTGAATCCAGGCGGAAATGCGACGCTCGGCCATTACCGAATAGGCAACCATCGGCAAGACCAGGCCGACGACAGCGACCACCTTCAGCAAGCTGAAGAAGACAAACTGCTGTGCCGGGGTAAGTTGATTGATCCAGGTCATGTTGCGATGCGCACTCCTGTATCGCCCAAGCTCGCCCAAGTTAACCCCGCGAAGGCGGGGACTTCTGCGGCCATATGGTTGAACAATCCTTCGATGCTGACGAAGCCGTTCGAGCCGGTAACGTTGAAGACCAATTCATGCAGGGTCTCCCATTCGGGACGCGCCGATCCGGGCGCTTCCACGGCTTTCATGAAACGCTGTACCTGTCCCTTAATATTAGTGAATGTGCCGCGCTTCTCCGCGTGAGCGCAACCAGGCAGCAAATAGTGGGCAGCGGCCGTGGTGGCATTTGGCAGGATGTCGCTTACGATCAGACATTCGACTTTCGCAAGAATATCCGCGCCAATTCCGCATTTGGTGACGTCCTCGCCAAAAACTATGAGCGTGCGAATTTGGCCACCCCGAATGCCTTGCGCAATTTTAGGCAGGTTGGATCCCATCTCCATTCCGCAGAGGCCGATCAGTCTCGATCCAGTGCTATTGGGGTTGCGATCAGCGTTCAAGAGTAGTTTATCGCTGGGACCCGTTCGAGGGACCGAATCTGTAACGGCTCCAAGCTTTTTAGCCAAGGTCTTGAGGAGGAATAATTCTTCGTTGCTCTGCCGTGCGGAAGCGACAATGGCCACGGAACCGGGAGCGGCGGAAGAGAGCCGGGCTGTAATTTCTTTGACCGCAGTCGCCCAATTGGAGTTGAGCTTGCGAATTTGCACGTCGCGCAAACGATCGGCGCGCGCGATCCACTTGTAATTCAGGCGGCCGTAATCGCACATCCAACATGAATTCACCGCGTCATTCTGTCGGGGTTCGTAGCGGTAAATCTGCTCCTCGCGCGAACCGATCACGATATTGCAGCCGGTGCCGCAGCTCGTGCAGAGGCTTTTCGTTTCCTTTAAGAACCAAACCCGCATCTTGAAACGAAAATCCTTGGAGGTGAGCGCACCAACGGGGCAAATATCAACCGTGTTCAGCGTGTAGTTATTATCGAAGGCGCGGCCGGGATAAGCAGCGAGAGTGTTGTAGCTGCCGCGATTGACGAAGCCAAGGGCATCATCCCCAACGATATCTTTTGTAAATCGCACGCAACGGGAACAAAGAATGCAGCGTTCATCATCGAGAACGATTCTCGGCCCAAGATCGACGCGTTTCGGCTTATGAACTTTCGCCTCGACGAAACGGCTTTCCGACTGCCCGTATTCGACAGAGTATTCCTGGAGCTTGCACTCGCCCGCTTGATCGCAGATGGGGCAATCGAGCGGGTGATTGATCAACAGGAATTCAAGCACGCCCTTTCGCATCGATTCGACATTGGGCGTGGTCGTGTAAATCTCCATTCCCGGTGAGATCGGCGTGGCGCAAGCGATGGCCGGACGGGGGGATTTGGCAATTTTCGGCGTGCCATCCGGATTCATGACCGGCTTGCGGTCGGGTCCCATGGCCGGCGTTCCAAACTCAACCAGGCACATGCGGCAATTGCCCGCGACCGGGAGCTTAGGATGATAGCAATAGTGCGGCACCTCGATCTTCACGAGCGAGCATGCTTGCAGCATGGTCGTCGGGATGGGCTTGCCCGTGATCGGATCTGGTGTCGTCTTGGGCACCGCCACGGAAATCCCATCCACCTTAACGGTGATGGTTTCAACGGCAGGTTTTGTCTCGGTAGCGGCAGTGCTCATGTTAGGAGTGGGCGCTGGCGGCAATTTTCAAATCGCTGGTTGGTCCGGCACCCCGGCGCCGAGCCTCGTCCGCCTCGCCTTTGGCGACAAAGTCATCTTTAAACTTCGCGACAAAACTTTGCACCGGCCAAGAACACGCTTCGCCAAACGCGCAAATGGTGCGTCCGCCGGGAATGTTGTCCGCGATTTTCAATAGGTAATCGGCATCCTGCTTTCTCCCTTCGCCGTGAGTCATCCGATGGAGAGTCTTGCTCATCCAGAGCGAGCCTTCGCGGCATGGGGTGCACTGCCCGCAACTCTCGTGAGCGTAAAACTCACTAATGTTGGCAAGCACTTCCACAATGTCGGCCGAATCATCAATGACGATAATCGCCCCGGAACCCGACATGCTTCCAGCGCCCATGAGGGAATCGAAATCATAAGGGAGATCGAGCATGTCGACTTCCTGCTCAATGTCTTTCCCATCCGGGCCTTTGCGTTTGAGCTTAAATTTTTCTCCGGCTTTGAAGACCTTCGCCGAGGACCCTCCCGGAATAATGGCCTTCAGTTTCCTGCCATCCCGCAAGCCACCTGCGAAATGATTGACTAATTCGCCAATAGTCGCTTTGCCCACTTCGACTTCGTAATAGCCGGGCTTTTTTACCTGACCGCTGACGCTGACGATACGCGTGCCGGTGTTGTTCGGGGTGCCGAGCTTGGCGTAAGCGGCGCTGCCCATTTCGACAATGTGTTTTACGGCGCAGAGCGTCTCTACATTGTTGACGATGGTTGGGCACATGTAGAGCCCGAGGATGGCCGGAAAGTAAGGAGGCTTGATGCGCGGGTAGGCGCGTTTGCCTTCAAGTGACTCGATCAAGCCGGTTTCTTCACCGCAAATGTAAGCGCCAGCGCCTCGATGAACGTAAATCTCGAGGTCGTAACCGCTCCCGAGGATATTCTTGCCGAGAAAGTTTTTTTGGCGGGCTTCGGCCAGGGCACGATTGAGAATACGAGCACCCTCAGGAAACTCGCCTCGGATGTAGATGTAAGCCAATTTTACATCATTCGCGAAACATGAAATGATCATCCCCTCGATCATTTGATGAGGATCTTTGTGCAGAATCTGCCGATCCTTGAACGTTCCTGGCTCCGATTCGTCAGCGTTGCAGATAAGGTAAATGGGTTTGCCGCTCTTCCGATCGACGAAAGACCATTTCAATCCACACGAAAACCCCGCGCCGCCCCGTCCCCTCAGTCCAGAGGCTTTGACTTCCTCTCGAATCTGTTCAGGAGCACCCATGGATTTTCCATCGGGTAACGGCTTAGGAGCCAGAGCCAAAGCCTTCTTGAGGGCTTCGTAGCCGCCATGCTTGAGATAGCAGGCGATGTCCGGCGTATAGCCGGGCTCATCCGCGTATTTCAATATGAGCCGGTACTCTTGTGGCATAAATGGGGTGCGCGCTCTTGACTCTCAGTTCAAACTTTGTAGGTTGGACCTGTTCGCTTGCCGAATGGTGTAACGGTAGCACAACTGCCTCTGGAGCAGTTTGTCATGGTTCGAATCCATGTTCGGCAGCCAATTTTCATTCTATTATTTGCATCCCTGCATGATCGACTCAGCTTTGCTGGTCGAGACGCCTTCGTAAAAATCTTCGTTACACAACATCACCGGGGCTGTTCCGCAACTGGCGAGGCATTCGACAAACTCGACCGTGAACTTCCCGTCAGCCGTGGTTTGCGCTCCATGGCCTTTTTCATCTAAGCCCAGCTTCTGACAAAGATGGGAGCGGAGCTGGTGAGAGCCCCCTAACGCACAACTCAGGGTCCGGCAAACCTTTAGATGATAACGTCCGATCGGTTCTTGCCGAAACATCGGATAAAACGTCACGATTTCGTAAATATTGATCGGCTGCAACTCGAGCTTCGCGGCAATCCATTCAATCGCAGCACGCGATAGGTAGCCGAAATGTTCTTGCACCGCATGGAGCAACATTAAGGAGGCGCTTCGCTTTTGCGGGTAATGCGAGATCAGTTCATCGATTTCAGCCAAGAGCGCTGGAGGAACGATGAAGGGCACCACGGTTGCGGGGCTGGTGGCCGTTTTCGACGGGGCGCTCATCGGTCGCACTCTCCCATCACAAAATCAAGGGACCCCAGAATGGAGACCGTGTCACTCATCATGTGCCCGGGCAAGAGGTAGGGCAGAATGCTCAAGTTCACAAAAGAGGGGGCGCGAATTTTCAACCGGTGCGGGGTGCCGCCACCTTTGCTGTTGATGTAGAAACCCAGTTCGCCCTTGGGATTTTCTGCACCGAAATAAACTTCACCTGGAGGCGCGTCCACTCCTTGGGTCACCAGGATGAATTGATGAATTAATTCCTCCATTTTCGTGAGGACCTTCTCTTTGGGAGGCAAGACTGTTTTGCCATCGGGAACGTTCACGGGCCCACCGGGGAGCCGGTCGAGGCATTGGCGAAGGATTCGAACGCTCTGTCGCATTTCCTCCATTCTTACCAAATAGCGATCATAGCAATCGCCAACTGAGCCAACCGGAATATCAAACTCCAACTGATCGTAAACGAGATAGGGGTGGGCTTTACGCAGATCGAAATCCACACCACTGCCCCGCAAGTTCGGGCCGCTCAAACCGTAGTCGATCGCGACTTCTTTTGGGATCACGCCCAGGTCGCGCGTGCGATCGACGAAAATACGATTGCGAGTGAGAAGCTTTTCCGACTCGTCGAAGTTTACGACGACTTCATCCAGAAACTTTCGGCATTGCTCCACCCATCCAGGCGGCAGATCGCGGGATAGGCCTCCAATGCGAGTGTAAGAGGTGGTAAACCGAGCGCCGGTCATGGCCTCGATCAAATTGTAAATCTTCTCACGCTCGGTGAACGTATGGAGGAAGACGGTCAACGCACCCACATCCATGGCGAACGCTCCCAAACCGAGGAGATGCGCCGAAATCCGGGCCAGTTCGCAGCAGATGACTCGAATGTACTGGCAGCGAGGGGGTAAGGCCTTGTCGATGCCCATCAATTTCTCCACAGCCAGGACGTATGCAACGTTGTTGGAGAGAGGAGCCAGATAATCCAATCGATCCGTGTAAGGGATGAATTGGGTGTATGTCATGTTCTCGGCGATTTTCTCGTCGCCTCGATGCAGATAGCCGACGTCTGGCACTGCCTTAGTGATGATCTCGCCGTCCAACTCGAGGACAATGCGCAATACGCCGTGGGTGGCTGGGTGGGATGGCCCCATGTTCAGGACCATCTTCTCCGCTTGCAGGTCGGGTGTTTCCGACGCTGCCACGGCCGCAGCTGCGCGAGCGGCCGCATCCTTTACTTCAATTTCCTGGATGGTGGCGCTCATGGAGGCGGTAAAACGTTCCCGTGTTGCTCATCGGCTCGACCAAGGTCACGCCGTCGTTCCAAGCGAGCATTTGTTTCCAAGGCATCGGTTTCAGGAATGCGAACTCGCGGCTCCCGGGCGATCGTATCACGTCCGCCGGCGACCGTGACAAAAGGTCCGCCTTCGAGCGGGGCGGGTTTCGTGAAAGCGACTTCCGGTAAATCGGTGGGTTTTCCTGCCAGAGGAAAATCTTTGCGCAAAGGAAAATAGGGATAACCGTCCCACATCAAGATCCGGCGGAGGTCCGGATGGCCCTTAAACCGGATGCCCATCATGTCGTAAATCTCGCGTTCATGCCAGTCAGCAGTCCGCCAGACCGTTGAAACGGTCGGCAATTCCGACACTTCTTCGCTGACATCGGTCTTAATCCGCAAATGCGAGCGATGATTAAACCCATACAATTCGTAGACGACCGTGAAGCGAGGGTCATCGCCGTAATTGTCGACACTGCTGACATCAACAAGGTAATCGAATCCTAAAGAAGCCTTGGCGAAGGCGCAAACCTCGGCAATTTTTGAGGCATCGGACAGCCGGAGTGTTACCTCCCCACGAAACTCAGCGGGCGGCGAAATTATTTCGCCGAAGCGCGCTTGCAATTGATTGGCTAAATCGAGAGCAGACATGGTAGCAAAACGCAGATGGGAAAGCCGGCCTATGCAGCTCGCTTCTGTGTCGAGACGACTGGCTCTTTGGAGACCTTCTTTTGCAAGCGGATAAGCGCGTCCAACAAAGCTTCAGGGCGAGGCGGGCAACCAGCAACATAGACATCGACAGGGATAATGTTGTCGACCCCTTGGAGAACGGCATAGCTTCGATACATTCCGCCCGTCGAAGCGCAAGCGCCCATTGCTATAACCCATTTAGGCTCTGGCATTTGCATATAGATACGCTTAACCGCCAACGCCATTTTGTAAGTAACCGTCCCAGCCACAATCATGAGATCGGATTGTCGGGGCGAAAAGCGCATGACTTCGGAACCGAATCGGCTGATATCGAATCGGCTGGCACCCGCTGCCATTAATTCGATCGCGCAACAGGCCAAACCCATAGGCATCGGCCAAAGAGAATTCTTACGGAACCAATTCAACACCGCGTCGACTTGTGTGACGATTACTTCGCCTTCAACTTTGGAGTTGTAGCCGATTTCGGTGTTTGTTTGCATAAGATCCTGGGCGGGTGAAACCCTTCCGATGGGGGCAACCTAATCAGCCTCTGAAAACGAGGCAAGCGAATTTGTGAATTTTTTCACAATCTTTTTTAATGGCGAAAGAATGAGACAAACTCCTCCGTGTGAGATAGACTAAGCGCGCTCAGGCGCATGTCAAATGCTCGATGCGCCACGGAACTGTTTGTGGAATGATGGGTTAACTGCCGGTGGACGCTGGAGTTTCCATACTTGACTAACGTCTTCGCACCCACAATATTTCCCGGCTATTTTGTTCAGATTTATGTGCCTGATTCTGATCGCAAATATTTATGGCTAAATTGAAGGTTAAGAAGCCGGCCTCCAAAACCACAGCGAAAAGCTCTCCGCCTTTGGATAGGCGAGCGGCTGTCCGCGACGGCAAAAGCTCCCTTAAACCTGAAAGCCAGTCTCGCCCTAAAAAACGCGAGCATGCGCCCAGCGGCACCGCGGGCAAACACAACAATCAACCCAACGGAGAAAGCTCCTTACCCCAAACCAATTTGACAGCCACGACCGCAGCCCCCACCGAAACCATCAAAAGCCAGTCTGGAATAGACCTTACTGAAAAGATCAAAGAGCTTGTCCGTCTCGCTCAGGAACAAGGGTATCTGACGTATACAGATATTAACGATGCTTTGCCCGATAGCGTCGTCACCCCCGAGGACCTTGATGAGATTTACATCAAACTTCGCAACCTCGAGGTCGAAATCGTCGATCAGGCGGAGGTAGATCGGGTCAAGCAGCCAGAACCTGAGGAAGAAGAAGACAAATCGCGGCTCGATATTCTCGATGATCCGGTACGGATGTATCTCAAGCAAATGGGACAAGTCCCGTTGCTGACCCGCGAGCAGGAAGTCGAGATTTCCAAACGGATCGAGGATGCGGAGAACGAAGTAAAGAAGATCATTTATAGCTTTGGCTTCGCGGGTAAGGAACATATTGCCCTGGCTGAAAAGCTGATTTCGGAGCCGCCAAAAGAGCGTTTTGACCGGGTGATCCTGGACAAAAAAATCGAGGGCCGCGATAACCACCTAAAGGCGCTGCGCAAGCTGGTAAAGGACGTGCGAGCCGTCGATCAATTAGTCGACGACAAATATTCCGAATGGCAGAATGGCGTTAACAAGGTCAAGCGCGACAAGTCGGAATCGGAATTCCATAAACTCGACGAAAAACTCCAACGCACCTTCGTAAAGTTCTATTACAAACAAAAGGTGATCGAGGAAATGGCGCTCGTCGCGGACAATATCCACGATAAAATTCAATTGAGCTTGCGAGCGATTCACGATGTGGAAACACAGCGGAAGTCCACGCATCAGCAGTCGATCATTCACTCTGAAGAGAAGAAGATCAAAGCGCTGGAAGAATTCGTGCGGATGCCCTACCAGGATTACCTGAAGGCTTACAAAGAGCTGCAGCACTTCACCAGGAAGGCCCTCCAAGCCAAAACCGAAATGGTCGAGGCCAACCTGCGCTTGGTGATCTCAATCGCGAAAAAATATACGAATCGCGGGCTGTCATTCCTGGATCTGATTCAGGAAGGCAACATGGGCCTTATGAAGGCCGTCGAGAAGTTCGAGTATCGACGTGGCTACAAGTTTTCAACTTACGCGACTTGGTGGATTCGCCAAGCCATTACGCGCTCCATCGCCGACCAGGCACGCACTATCCGCATCCCGGTGCACATGATCGAGACGATCAACAAGCTAATGCGAGTGCAAAAGCAGTTGGTTCAGGACTTCGGGCGCGAGGCAACTCCGGAAGAAATCGCGGACGAAATGCAGATGCCAGTGGATCGCGTTCGAGCGGTTTTGAAGATGGCGCAGCAGCCAATCTCCCTGCAGTCCCCCGTCGGAGATAGCGAAGATACGAATTTCGGTGATTTCATCGAAGACAAGTCCGCGGAAAATCCGTCGGACATGACGAGTTACAGCCTGCTCAAAGATAAACTGGGCGATGTATTGACCAGCCTGACGGAACGCGAACGAAAAGTGTTGGAACTTCGCTTTGGGCTTGGTGATGGCTATTCCCGGACCTTGGAAGAAGTGGGCAAGCAATTCAAGGTCACGCGTGAACGTATTCGGCAAATCGAAGCGAAAGCGCTTCGGAAGATGCGGCACCCTACCCGTATTCGCCAGTTACAAGGTTTCCTCGAAACCGAGGAAATGGAAGCCAACTCATAGGCTTCCCGATTGTCTTAGGCTGGGTCGAGGTGCGTTCTAACAATTTGGTTAAACGCCCTCAACGTAAACGGCTTCTTCAGCAAGAGAGGCCGTTCGCCACCCAAATCTGCCAGAGCGTCTCCTGCCGGAGATTCCGCATCGCCGCTCATCAGGATGATCCTCGTTTGACGGTCGCGCTCGCGAATGGCCTTGAAGAGCTCAATGCCATTCATCTTAGGCATGGTGACATCACTAATGATTAGGGCAAGATCGTTGCTGTGGCGCTGATACATTTTGAAACCTTCTTCGCCATCGACGGCGACATCCACTTCAAGATTAGTCTTCTGCAAACAGGAACGGATTACTTCGCGAACGAGGGGATCATCTTCAACCAAGAGTATACGCCTCCCGCGTTCACGGCGCGAAGATGGATGGGCGGCCAACGTAGTTGGTGAAGGCATGTTCGGTGTTTTAAGCGGAATCCAGAGAGTCACTGTGGTCCCCTCATCTTCAGCGCTTTCAATCTGAATTTGCCCACCGCTCATCTGAACAATGCTATGGACAATGGTCAAACCGAGTCCGCCTGCGTGTCCCAGCGTGCGGGTGGTAAAGAACGGTTCGCAAGCCCTGCGTAATACCTCGGGGGTCATTCCAAAACCACTATCCTTAATACGTAGCTCGAAGAGATTTGAGCTCGTTACATTTAAATTGCTCACGTCTTGCGGCGTGATTTGTTTCTCTCGGAGTGTCACTTCCAAAAGCCCACCGGTAGCAAGGGCAAATCGCGCATTACTCAAGAGCTGATCGAGAAGCTTCCGCCACTGGGCTTCATCCACGAACAAAGTGCATGCTTGGAGATCGGCGCGAACGGAAACGTGGGCGGACGATGGAATCGAGCTTTGCCAGGACTCCAAGGCATGCTCGATGAGGCTTTTCAAGTCAACGAGAGTAGGCGAGAAGTGACGATGGGGGCGAACCGCCAGTAACAGGTTATCCAGAAGATGTTCCGTTTTGCGCGCGGCCGACTCCATCGTGGTTGCGTACTTCAAAGCGGCTGAAGCGGCCGGGACTTCTTCTTTGATCAAAGTTACATAACCGAGCAACGGGACGAGAAAATTATTAAAATCATGAGCCAGCTTGCCGACCATCGCCTTGAGAGCCTCAAGACGAGCGTCGCGCTCCCTCAGTTCAGGCAGCGCGGGTAATGTTTTCGATTGATAGTGTTGCTCGAATTGAGACATGCGGGGATGGCCCTCAGCGATAATTTAGCACACGATGGACTTCCATGAGCAATTGGTCGAGCGACAACGTTTTGCTGACATAGCCGGAAGCCCCCTTCTCGACGGCCTCCTGAAGTAGTTCTTCGTCAAATCCAATGCCGGTCATGATGATAACCGGCAGGTTCGGGTGGGCTGTTTTCAGTGCTTCAAGCACCTCGATGCCATCGCTCTCGGCCAGCACCACGTCGAGTATGATTAAGTGCAGACGAACTTCGCTGGCAATGCGCATGGCATCGCTGGCGGTGCCAGCGGCGCTGACGAGATATTGGTGTTTCCTAAAATAGGTGAGCAGCAAGTCGCGAATCTGCGCTTCGTCATCAATGACGAGAATGTGCTGCTTCATAGCCCGGGAATTGATACGAAGCGCGGAAGTTAAAAGCAATAGAAACCAAGGTCCAATCGGCTGCCCGGCCCTGCGCTCTAACGGAAAAGGCGATTACCGCACGACTGCCGGCGCGGGCCCCACCCCGATTGCCACGCCCGCCGGAGCAGCGCTCTTCGAAGCAGCACGGGAGCCTTCATTGATCGCGACAGCCCGCACGAACGTACTCATGATCAGATCGACATATTTGTTCAAATAGCGATAGGGACTAAAGGGAATGTAAACGATGTCCCTTGGTTCCAGACGCACATCCGGAGCGCGGCCTTTCACAATCTCCTGATAATCAACAATGGCCACTTCTGGCTTTGAAAGAGAGCCACGAACCACCGCGACATGGGACAAATAGGCGTCCTTGATTGGACCTCCCGCGGCGGCGATCGCGGCCACTAATGTGCCTTGATTTATGTAGCCGACCACCTTGGGGGCGCGCACGGCGCCCAGAACATATATGTCCCTGGAGAGAGATGATGGGAGATAAACAAAATCGTCAGGCTGCAGGTAAATATTTTGACCGATATCACCCTGCTTTAAGAGCCGGTCAAAGTTAATGGGAAGCATTTGGCCGCGGCGAACGAGGAAGCTATGCTGAAGATCCGCCAGGTCTTCTGTCGTACCGGAGGCACTGGATGCGAGCGGACCACCCGCCATGGAAATCGCCTCCAATAGCGTGACAGGCGCTGTCATCGGATAAACTCCCGCGTTTTGCAAACGACCCAGCAACCACACCCGTTTGCTTTCGATACCGCGCAATGTGACGCCGACTATCGGAGAGGTCTTAACGTAATTTGTGAGAGCTTGCTCCAGCGCTACCTTCGTTTGCCCGAGTGTCATACCCCAGACATCGATGCCTGGGAGAAGGTAATAGTAGATTTTACCGTCGGGGCCGATCGTTGTAATCGTCCGGCTCGTTGGATCTCCAAAAACTTCAATCTCGACACGATCCCCAGGCCCAAGCGTGAAAAGGTTTGTGTCGGGGCGCAACCATTCGGAAAGCACACCGTTGGTTGGCGAAATCGAGGTGAGATTTGTGAGGCCGCCGAGCTTTGGCTGCTGGGCGCGTGCATCAAACTGCGGCCCTGTTTTCTTCATCGTTCCACACCCAACCCCAAAGCCCAATCCCAGAACTGCCAGAAGAATTAACCCGTAGTTTTTCATAATTGAGGCAACAACGGTCTCGTTATCAACGGTCCAATATTCCCGCCCGTCCACGTGGTGATGGCGCCTTGAATGAATGCATCAGCAGCAGCATCCAGCAATTCTTCAACCTTGATCCATGGTCTTGCGCTCACATAAATGATATCTTTTGGCTGCAGTTTAAAGTCAGGCTCGCGTGCTTCAAGGATGGCGGACGTATCGACCACGAAAGTTTCTGGTTGATTGAGGGACCCACGAATCACCAATACCTTTTTCTTGTAAGCGCGCGACGTAAACCCCCCTCGGTCTGTCAAGGCGGCGATCATGGTGGCGCGGGGTGTAAAACCAAGAGGCCCTGGATTCATGACCTCCCCGAGCATGTAAATCTCGTTGACGGCCATCCCGGCGAAATAGAGATAGTCGTTTGGCTCCAAGGGTATGTTCTGGGAAAGGTCGCCTTCATAAAATAACTTCTCGAAGTCGACGTTCATCTTCTTTCCATCACGAACGAGGACGCTGTGCCCGAGGTCGGCCATCTCGACTGTGTTCCTTTCGTACAACCCTGTTTCCAACCCGCGAGCTCGGGCGACGGCTTCGATAATCGTCAGGGGGCGGTCGAGAGTGAACACCCCTTTTGTCACGACCTTTCCGAGAACAAAATATTTTTTGCTATTGAAAGCAACGGGAGTAACGATGGTACGAGGGGCGATGTAGTACTTCGCCAACTCTTCGTCCATTTTGGCACGCAATTCCTCAATCGTCAGGCCAACAACTGGAATGTCCGTCGCTTGCAGGTAGGTCAGACGCCCGTCGGGACCTACCACGATGTTGGTTCGGGAAAGCTCAGGGTGGCCGAACAGCGTGAAGTCCAGCCCGTCCCCGGGTCCGAGCGTCAATCTTTGCTGCCAAGCGGCGCGTTTGATGGGAGTGGAAACAGAAAATGAAACATTTGTTTCGTCCGCCGCATAAAGCAGCGTCGCGCTCATCGTCAAAGCCACCGCCGCAGCCCGGTAGAACCAGCGCGAGAAGTGACGTTTGACAAACGTAGATGGCTCTTGATTGAGCACGGCGCCCACGACATTGCAATGGGCGTGCCGGAGGGTTTCCAGTTGTTGAATGGTCTCGCGCGCGTCGGCCTTTCCGCTTCCGGTCAGCCAAATGATTTGGGGGAGCTTTTCCGCAAGCAAAATGGATTCCTGTTGCGAAGCTGGGGGTAGCTCCACCAGCAGAACCAGATTGTCGATTTGCTTCCAGTGCGCCATTGCTTTTTGCCATTGATTGCGACGCTCCAAGTTCCAAACCCATCCCGGCAAGGGAATATGGACGATCGGTTGGGAGTCTGGACCGGTCAATTGCTGCGTCACATCGAGCGGTGAAGCCAGCACGTCCGTGGAGGTATTTTCGTTGGGCTCCTCCCGTTCCTTGACTGGTTCCGATCTATCTTTATCTCTCGCTTTTTCCTTTTTGGAAGGCTTGGAGACTTCGGGTTTAGTCGCGGTAGGCCGGGTATCGACGGTCAAAACCCGCAGCCCGCGCTGACTGGCCGCGCTAACCAATAAGTTGATCCAGGTGCTGCGACCTTCGCCGTGACCCGAGGAAATAAATCCGCAGACGAGCGCCTGATTACTGGAACCACTTAGTTTTCCCTTTAGGATCGTCAGCGTTCGGAAGGCCCAGTTTACCTGTTCAGCAGGATCCATCTTACGCAGATCGCCGAGAGTGGCCAGCAGGGGCAATTGAGTCGTGCGCTCGACGTCGGAGGCCGTCTTAAGCCGCGCATCCATCGCTTCAACGATCATGATCAGAGAAGCGGAAGCTAGAAACCCAAACAATGCTCCCATCATGCCGAGCAATCCCACCTTCATCCAACGATTTTGAACATGAACATCCTTGATGGTGGCGCGAGACAAGGCTTTGTAATACCCCATGGCGCTGCCCATAAAGATTTGGGATTCCTGCCATTGCGTCTCGAGCAATTTGCGTTTGAGTTTTAAGGAATCGAGCTTCGATTGAACGCCGGCAAAGTCCATCGCTTTTTGGGACATGCTGCCGCGTTCCAATTTTTGTTTGTCGAAAATCTCTTGATAGCTCTCGATTTCTTTCTGGAGACCTAAACGTTCTCGTTCCAATTCATGAAGCTGTGAAAGGGCCACCGAGCTCAGGGCCACCGAGTTTGTCACGGAGCTGGGAGGCAAACCTTCCAAACGCTTGATCTGCTCTATCTTCGTAATAACGCTAGGATGCAAATCCGTTAATTCGCGCCGGAGTTTGGCTAGCTCCTGGCGGGCGACAGCCAATTCCTCATTTTGCGGGGTTTGCTTAGCCAGGCTATTCGTCAGGACACTAATACGCGCATCGACGACCTCATAGTTAGCTTTCGCGGCCTGAAGCTTCAGATCAATCTTCGCAAGTTCTCCAAGGTAAGCTTCGGTCTCTTTTTCAAAACTGCCCAAGCCGGCGTTAGGGGAGATTCGAAGGAGCTGTTTGTTGACGGTATCAATCTCCATGTCGATAGCCGCCAGCTTATTACTCAGAACGACGCTTACTTCCCCGGATTCGGTCGACTGCATTTGGCGTGTAAACCGAATGATTTCTTCAGCGTAGTTGTTCACCAACTCCACCATCCCGTTGAGATCGTCCTTTCCTTTTACGGTCAGGATGACGGTGTCTGGATCTTGCGTCGGCGAAACCTTCGTAGACTTGAGAAGCTTCGAGACAGGAACAGGGGGCTTCATGCTGGTGCTGACCCGGTCGAGCAGTTCCGGTGTTCGCATCAGACTCATGAGGGTGATCTCTGAGAATTCGTGAGGTTGATAAGTCGAAGCAGAATCTCCCGTCCGGAAAGCGTTTGGCATCTCGCGGCGGATCAATTTCACGCTGACGCTGTAATCCACCAAAATCATGGCGAGAAAGAACGCGCCAGCACCCAAAAGCGCCGCCCCCCCAATTAGATAGTACCAACGTCGGTTTAAGGCGTCGAAAAGACGCCAAGGGTCGAAAGGCAGCTTGTACTCGGGATCGTTGAGGATACTTTCGGTATAGGGCAATTGTGCCGGGTCGGGTCTTGCGCCTCGCCGGTCTTGTCCTCGAGGACCGTGGCCGCGAGTCCAACCCGAGGATTGGTGATGGTCAGAATTAGTCCAGCCCGATCCCTGGCCCTTTCCACCCCGATGGCCCCCATCGCCATTGAAATGGTTATGCGCTTCGTGGCTGTTCCCGTTCGCGCGGCCGATGTCCAACTCGTAATTCTCACTCATTTGTCGATAGTCGCCATGCGCTTGTTTTTGGCGCTGATTGACTCGTTGGCATTTCAGCCAAGACAGAACGAGCCATGAACGGCCCCGTTCCAGTGAGAGAGTTATAGAGAACGAAGAGAAGAGCTTCTATCCGGCATGCCCCCGTTTTTGGGAATTACAAATCACCATTAAATTTATCAGGGGAACCCCGACCAACGCGATTAGCGCTTTGGGCGCATCATTTCTTTTATCTGACGGCATTTTTTAAGTGTCACCGGATTCACGTTTGCGAGCTTGTAATCGCACTGGGCAAAGGTTCCGAGCCCCATGTTATAAGCGGCATAAATTTCGCCGACGGAAGGGGCCCGCTTGAGCTTCCGGGTTAATTCACCATGCAGGAGAGCCAGATAATCAGCCGCGTAAAGTCGGTTAATGGATCGATTGTAAACGTAACGATCATAAGGATAGACCTTTAAACCCTGGCTTCTTCGCCAGGAAGTCACATCCAACCACGCTCCCTCAGAGAGCTGAAAATCCCCAAGCGACCGGCCTTGATCGCCATAAGTAAAGAGCCCATCGCTCGATTCAACCAGTTTCACAGCCGAGAGCAGACGTTCAGGCGGACGCCAGCCGGTAGCCTTAAGGTGAACCGTCAGGACAGATACGCATAATAGGTAACGGATCATATTTCCTCCACGTTGCTGTTAAAATTCCAGGAGTTACGTCGAACGCTGAGGAGAAGAGGAGGAAAGCACGGCGGAGCGACAAAAGCAGAAGCTCAGTGTTACGTAATTGTTGTGGCTCCAAGACCATAGATTACCAATTAACCTAGCTTACGATATTGCCCGTGGAGCCAGCAATACGGGGAAACCCTGTTCCCCGGTCCGTAGGCAGGCTGAATAGCTTAGTCATTTCCTTTAAAGAATTATCAGGCTATTTTGAACTTTAGCGGCTCCTGCTTCGTCTCTTAGTTCAACATGAATTCAAAATCGTTCCATGCATTGATCGGCTTGGCGGCCGCAACCTTTACCTTTAACTCTTGGGCGGCCGAAATTACGGAACTGCCCGCTCCAAAACAGGAGCCTAAAATGGTAAGACCGGGTGGACCCGGCACGGCTCCGTCCGATGCCATCGTGCTCTTTGATGGGCTCGATCTTTCAAAGTGGAAAAGCGAGAAAGGAGGGGAGGCAAAATGGGAAGTCAAAGATGGCGTCGCCATCGTAAACGGCACGGGCGGCCTGGTCAGCACCGATCAATTTGGCGATTGTCAGTTGCATGTGGAGTGGGCCTCTCCAGCCGAAGTGAAAGGGGAAGGCCAGGGTCGCGGCAATAGTGGCATTTACCTTCAAGGCCGGTACGAAATCCAGGTGTTGGACTCGTGGAATAATCCGACTTATTTTCATGGCCAAGCGGGAAGCCTTTACAAACAGCACGCTCCGCTGGTCAATGCTTCCCGCAAACCAGGCGAATGGCAGACTTACGACATTGTCTTCCACGCCCCGCGTTTTGATCCCGACGGACGCTTAGCCAAGGCAGGGACGGTGACCCTTTTTCACAACGGAATTCTGGTGCTGGATAATGTCGAAATTAAAGGCGGCACAAGCCACGCTGGGCTGCCAGAATACAACGCGCACCCCTTGAAGCAGCCGCTGGCCATTCAAGATCACGGCAACCCAGTGCGCTACCGCAATATTTGGGTGCGACCTCTTTAAGTTTGATAACCAGCTAATCATCGGCATCCAGTTCGACACTGGATGCCGCACTAACCCATTGATCTGAATTCTTAACGACTCGCCGAGAGGGAGCCCGGCTTTCTAATATGAATCCAGACGGGCAAAGAGGTTTGTCTCCCGGCTTGGTTTTCGATGGCGAAGCATAATCGATCTGTCTCGGGGACCCATTTGGCAGCGGTCAGGAAGATTTCTCGTTCGTCCTCACCCTTCGGGATTAAAACGCCATTCAATCCAATGTTATCAACGATTACTCCGTGAGGCAGATTATCGACGGTAAATGTGACTAAATCCTGGTGACCATTACGTTGGACCTTGAGTCTCGCTGGGACACTCTGGCCCGGAGCAATCGTAATATCCAATGCCTTCTGATTGGTGGCGGCAGACGCGGGACTCATCTCCGGTTGAAGCGAGACAAAGAGTTTGGGTTTGTCGCCAAGCTTCACCTTTCCAAGCGTTCCGGCGTCGCGTGTGACTTTTTCACCGTTGATTATTGCCGTGGCCATGATTTTGCACTGGGTGGCGTTTGTTTCGGTCAGCGAAGGTGCGTCAACGGCAGCGTTTAAAGTACCACGCGTTTCGGTGTGCCCTGCCTGGATCACCAGGGGCGTCGAGGCCGTAAATCCAGGAGGCAAGTCGCTGATGTCCAATTGTATTTCTCCCTCGAATCCATCCAGGCGCTCGGCGGATACGCTGAAGGATTGACCACTGCCAGCGTTCACGGTGGGGTTAGCGCCATTCACTGTCAGTCGAAAATCGGGTTTCGGGGTCCGTGCCACCAAGCGGTAGACATAGCGGTCTCCTCCCGCGCCTCGTGTATCCGTAACGCGAATGACATACTCACCCGTGCTGGGAGCGGTGAAAGCAAGTTTCGAGTCAGCGCCTAATTTCCGATCTGCGTCGTCATCATTTGCAAAGAAAAGCTGGAAAGCGGGAAGGCCGTTCGGCAGCAGTTTCGTTCCAGGCGGGTGCGGTTCAACAATATAACACGGTTCATCAACGGAATGTGCGGTGGCACTCGTGTCGAAGTAGGCCCGCCGCCGCCCACCAGCGGTGTAGAAGTTGAAACCTGAATCCGGGCCCTGAGGCATCCGGAAAATTTTCACGACTTCTCCTTGAAAGTACATCAGTTCGTTCAACTCCATCTCTTCCCAATTATCAACACGTGCGTCAATGGTATTGGAATCAATCGAACGAAAGGTTATGGCCGAATTGCGCACAGCTTGCAGAAGCAGACGCGGGACTGGCTTGCCGTCTCCACTCAACACTTCGATTTTCGTATCCACCGGGGAACTTCTTTGGGCTGCCATCGTTTCGATGATCAGTTGCTGGCCCGACTTAGCTGAAAATCGAAATTCGTCTACGTCTCCTGGTTTTTCAATTCGCCCGGCGATCCCGCCTGGAACTTGAAAGGCGGTGGCGTTGGTTGGAACGTCATTCGGCTCCTTCTCAATAGACTCCATTCCATCGGCAACCAGCACTTTGAACGCACGACGGCTCCGAAATTGATTTGGATCAATCGGCACGTCCATCTCGCCAGCTTTCGATGTCTTTAACGGTACGACATGATTCGCGGGCAGATTATAGCCAATCAGTTCGATGGAAGTTTCGACGTTGGCGGGCACGCTGAGAGGATAGCAAGCAGTGACAAATGGAAATGCTCCAAGCGACAGGCGGTAAAAATGGTCGGCGGAAGCGCCCAAAAGGAGTTCGTGAACCGAAATCGTGTAAGCGCCGCCTTCAGCGAACGTGTAAGCCACGAACGGATCCACCGTGCCATCGAAGCCATTGTTACTGGCGAGGACTTTGCCGTTTTTGTCGGTTAGAGTCAGGACAACATCCGCTTTGGAACCGATGCTCTTCCCACTGACATCAAATACGATTGTTTGTCCGGCGGCGACCTCGAACTGCACTTTATCCTTTTGTCCCATCTGCTCGTGAAGACCCCAGACATCGCTGGGGATTGAAACCATTTGAGTTTCCGGCGATGAGTGCAACTGGAATTGAGGAAGATCATCAACGTAAACTTTAATCTTGGCCGTGTCGCCGTTGGTGCTGGAAAGCCAAAGTTCGTATGCTCCCCGGGCCAAATCCTCGGAGGTTTTGACTTTTGCGATCACTTCTCCGGAAGCAGCCGAAGACTTCACAAGCTGACCGGAAAAACGGGAGTCACTGAATTTGATTTCCGAAGCCAGCGTCAGATTCTTGCCAATCAACTTTATCTCAGAGTCTTTCCCACGCTGCAGGCCGCGTGGCTCGGAACGAACGAGTTCTGGTTTGGGCGGGGCCGAAGCTTTTCCGGCCGCAGTCTCGTAATATCCAATGGACCCATCCATTCTACCGGCGACGAACGTTTTGTTTTCGCCAAGGAATGCCAGTGCACCCGCCCAGTCCGGTTGCTTCTCCACAGAGGTTCTCTCCTTTGGTTCTCCCGCAACCTCCCACAGTTTAAGAGTCCGGTCATCCGCGGATGAAAGCAGAGTTTTTCCGTCACTGGAAAAGGCTATTTTCAAAATAGCTCCCTCGTGGCCGAACTTGGAGAAAAGAAGTGGATTTGTGGTTTCAGAAGCTTGCTCGCTGATTTCCCAGACTCGAATGCGGTTATCGACACCCGCCGCAAACAGCCGTTTCCCATCGGGAGCGAATTGAACGGTGTAGAGTTCCTTTAGCGATTGGGAAAGCGTATCTCGCCGCTCGCCGGAGACCACATCCCAGAGCTTCACCGTGCGGTCGCCGCTTGCACTTGCGAGGATCTTCCCGTCACGCCGGAAGGAGAGACCAAAGACACATCCGTTGTGACCGGAAAGAGTCTTCAATTCCTTCCCCGAATCCGTTGCCCATAGCTTGATCTTTTGATCGTAGCTGCCGGTCGCCAGCGTTTTCCCATCGGGCGATAACGCTAACGCATATATGGCATCGACATGCCCGTCCAAGGTTCGGACCAGGCTGCCATCGGCAACGTTCCAGATACGCACTTCTCCAAAAAGTGCCGTTTCGCCAGCGGCTGCATAGAGGAGTTTGCCATCGGTCGAAAAAACCAATGCATTCACATTCCCATGATGACCCGACAACGTTCTGACCGTTGCGCGGGTTTCGGGGGAAATCAGCTCAACGTCTCCATGACGGCCGACAGCCAGAACCATGGTACTCGGCGAATATGCCAGGGAATAGATGGAGCGCGTTGGGGACGCCGGCGGTGTGATCTTGGGAACATTCAGCACCTTGACGAGCGTCGGAGCCTCTTTGGGTGCGTGCGCTCCGCTATCAATCCAGTCACGAATCAAATGGATGTCGGCGGTCGCGAGCTTCTTTCGTTTGCCGGGCGGCATGATCAACTTCTTGCCGTCTTTCTCAAATTTTCCTTCGACCATCTTAACGAGCAAACTTTCGGCACTTTTTCCGGCGGTAACGGCCGGACCGCTTTCGCCGCCTTTCATCAGGCCCTCGAAATTGTCGAGAAACAGTTTGGCATCTGGATCAGGGGCGGAATGACAATCCAAGCAATGTTCCTTAAAGATGGCGTCAACAGCAGCGTAGTCGCCAGCCAAGACTCGCCCCATCGAGAAGAGAAAAAGGAGGCAAATGAGTAATGGAGAAAACTTCATGATCTCAGTGGTTAAACAGAAATTCTTTGCTGCTCAACAACGCCCAGAAAACGTCTTCGACAACTGCCCGCCTCTCCTCTTCCTTTACAGATTTGACGATCGCCACCAATTTCCCCTTCTCCTCCTCCTTCGGAAATCTTGAGAAAGCGGTCAGGTAAACCTCTTCGACGAGCTTTTCCGGCTCAAGTTTGGCCTCCATCCATTTTTCAATCCGATTGCCTTTGGCCCCGAGTTTCTTGTTGAGCGTGTCACCATTTGAGATGTGAAGCATCTGCGTCACACTTGGATTCGCGGTGCGTTCGCATTCGCAGGTTTTGTCCCGCTCCGGCCGGCCAAAAGATTTGAGAAAATAAGAATCCACGTTCGAGTCAGGCAGTTGCACGGCTCGCCAGGTCGAAGGATAACCCTTGAATTCGGTCGGCGCGCCAGTTGCCTGGGAAAGCGAATCTAGCAATACCTCAGCCATCAAGCGGCGGGGATAGTACCTTGAGTAAAATCGCTGGTCCGTGGCATTGCCAGCAACGGGCTCGCTGGAGCGTTGATAGGTCGCCGATTGCAAGATAGCGCGCATCAATGCGCGCAAGTCGTATTTCTCGTCCGCCAGATAATTGGCAAGCGCCGAAAGAAGTTTTTCATTGCTAGCCGGATTGGTGACGCGAAGATCGTCGACGTTTTCCACCAACCCCACTCCAAAGCAATTAGCCCAAACACGGTTCACAACAGCGCGCCCGAAATAGGGATTGTCACGAGAAACCAGCCAATCGGACAGTTTCTGACGGCGATCCGAGGTATCATCCATGGCGAGGGGTTTGCCATCGAGCGGAGCGGGAATCTGCGGCTTGCCGCGCAATGGCTGCACCAAATCGCCGGCCGTCGCCGCAAAGACCACGTTATCACCCTCAGCGCTCCCACTCTTGAGCCGAACCCGGGCGAACAAATTGGCCATTTGGTAATATTGATCGTTCGTCCATTTTTCCATCGGATGGTTGTGGCACTTGGCGCAGTTGATGGACATCCCGAGAAACGCTTGGGACGTCGTCTCCGACATGTCGCGCGGGTCTTCATGCAACACGAAATAGTTCGCCGCGCCATTTTCGAGGGTGCTTCCTTGCGCCGTGACCAATTTGCGCGCGAAGGTGTCCCATGGTGTGTTGGCCGCCACGTTGTCGTGAATCCAGTTGTAATAGGACCACATCGCCGCCGGTTTGAGCTTTTTGCTGCTCACCAACAGCAGGTCCGACCATTTGTAAGTCCAATAATCGACAAATTCAGGACGCTTAAAAACACTTTCGATTAGCTCGTCACGTTTTTTTGGCGATGTGCTGGCGAGAAAATCCCGCGCTTCTTTCGCGGAGGGCAGAATTCCCATGCTGTCGAGAAAGAGCCGTCGAATGAATTCTCCGTCGGTGCAAGAGCGGGAAGGCGGAAGATTCAGACTCTGCAATTTCTCGGTTACCAGTTCATCAATGAAACTTCTGTTTCCAGCCTGGGCAAAGATTTCCGCGGGAACGGAATTCGAGTAGGGAACGCTAATGGTGGCGATGGCTATCCGGCTGAGGTACCAAGCCGTGATCGCTCCTTCGCCATAACCGGTAACCTTGACCATGCCGTTATCTTCAGCGATTGCGACAGAGGCGTTTGCCGCTGTGTACTTGACCCACCGAGTGACATCTTCGGAATGCCCGTCATTAAACGTTGCCCGAACATTTAGTTGCTGGCTGGAACCGGGCGCGAGAACAATGCGCTCAGGGAGCACCTCGATCCGCTCGATTCGTGGATCCGAAGCTTTCGGGCCCGGCGTGCCGGCCGCGATCCAGTCCGAGAGGATCTTGTATTCCAGCGAATCGGTTTCGAATTTCTTTCCACCTTTATGCGGGACGGCGGCAGTCGGCTTCAGAAGCATCAAGCTCCGGCCAGGATCGGAAGGAATGATCCGCCGGCCCATGGCGTGTCGTGTCAGTGCCAGAAAATCACCTTCGTCATCATACCCCCGCAGAGAGAGTTTAAGACCATTTTGGCCCGCCGCCGCGCCATGGCAGGCCCCCGCGTTGCACCCCATTTTGGCCAGCACTGGTTGAACGTGATTGCGGAAGGTCGACTCCAGCGAACGTTCCATTTGTTCCACGGTAATCTGCGCGGTCGTGAGGAAATTGCCCGATTGCGCGGTGACGCTGGCGGTGCCGTTGGCTACTGGCAACACCACTGCTCCTTCGATTCTGACGATGTTTGTATCGCTGGAGGTCAGCGTGACACCGTTGGTGAGCTGGCCACTGAAGCCCTTTTCTCCGATCCGCTCGACCAGTAATTCTTGATGGGCCGCCCGCCCCGTCAACTTTACCTTAGCCGGAAGCAGAATGAATGTCTCCTCGGCAGACGCTTTGGAAGTGGCAGCTATCAAAAGCGCGAGGCCGAAGACACGGAGCAGATGAGTTGTTGGCAACATTAGAACAGTTCACGAATAGGTTGCGTCCCAAAATCCACCAGCGGGAACGGCCGGGAGTTTGGGCCTGGCAGGTGGGTTTCGAGATCGAGGCCAAGGCTATGATAAACAGTAGCGACAATTTCCGAGGGTTTCACGGGTCGCTCGACGGGATAAGCGCCGATGTCATCGCTCTTTCCAACCACACGGCCGCCTTTGACGCCGCCGCCAGCGAAGTAAACCGACCAGCAGTTCGGCCAATGGTCGCGTCCGCCAGCGGGATTGATCTTCGGCGTGCGACCGAATTCGGCAAGATTGCAAACAAGGGTTTTATCCAGCAGGCCGCGCTGAGACAGATCTTCAATCAAAGCGCTGTACCCTTGATCGTACATTGGGGCGACGATGTCGCGCATCCCTTCAATCGAGGTAAAGGGTTTTGAACCATGAATGTCCCAAGTGATCTCGTCGAATACGGTGATGAAAGTATTGATAGTGACAAATCGGACACCTGCCTCGACGAGGCGCCGCGCCAAGAGGCAGCATTGCCCAAAACGAGTCATTCCATAGCGGTCGCGGACTTTTTGCGGCTCTTTTGCCAGGTCAAACGCCTCGCGGGCCTTTGTACTCGTCATTAACCGGTAGGCGGAAGCGAAGTTCGAATCCATCAATTGCGCATTCTGGCTGGCTTCGAAGTTTTTGACGGCGTCATCCACGATCTGCCGGAGTTCACGCCGCCTCTCCAGGCGCGCTTCGCCAATTTCCGTGGGCGGCAACAGGTCGGGAACCTTGAAATCCTTTTTGGAAGGATCAGTGTTTAGAACGAATGGATCGAACGATTTTCCGAGAAACCCTGCATCCTGGCCATGCGGAAGATTCCCGCCGGTCGAGCCCATAGGTTCGGGAAGGATGACATGGGCGGGTAGTTCGTTCCGGCGACCTCTCAAAAATTCCAGAGCGCAGCCCGCGTGCGGTGTATTCACTCCGCCCGTAAAGAGCCGGCCTGTTTGCATCATTTGATGCCCGGTATCGTGAACAGCAGCAGCAGTGTGATAGCACGTGCGAACCAGGGAGAATTTGTCCGCAAGCTTGGCATGCAGTGGAAAGATTTCCGAGATTTGGATATCGGGACTGCTCGTCCGGATCGGCTTAAATGGACCTCGAATCTCTTTGGGAGCGTCAGGCTTCATATCCCACGTGTCCAGTTGGGATGGGGCGCCCAAGTTGAATATCATGATGGCCGAGCGTTCCGAATCCGGCTTCGTGGCTGCGCCCATGGCTTCGAGAGCCGCTAGTTTGGATAAACTTAGTCCGAGAGCGCCCAACGTGCCGACCTGGAGAAAATCGCGCCGAGTAATTCCGTCGCACGTGGTGATCGATCCGCTTCCTGTTACTTTAAGCATGGCGCAATAGAATTACTGAGTTCGGAGCACGGTGGTTTATTCAATCCAAAATTAACTGAACAATGCGCGCCGAGCAAACCAATTGTCGGTTTCGGAAGGGCCGTTATCGATTACTCGCGTCACTCTCCCGGCCGAATAGAACTTTCAACCACACGCTTGGATCGAATGGTGACCGACGGCGAATTTCCTTCTACGTGCGAGGCGTCCGCGATTTGCAGCAATCCCCACGTGGGAATGAGAACTGTGGCCGGGAGCTTATCCGTTCGACCTCCCCATGATAAGTCGCGAACACGGATCAGGTTTTTCCTGCATCCCCAAAGGGCTTCGCTGCCACGAAGACAGGGGTTCCGCCGAATGACCGCCGATCGCGGCTGTGGCTTAATGCGGTCCATGGAAAACGAAGCGCTGTTAGTGGAACAACCAAATAGAACCGAACGAACGGACGTGCCGCGAACGACGGACTATACGCCACGTTCGGTTTTCGAACGCTACCTCAATGATATGTGCCGGTTCCAATTGCTGGCGCCTGACCAGGAAACAGAACTCGTGCAACGTTGCCGCGCCGGCGATGATATGGCCCGCGAACAATTGATTCTTGGCAATCTGCGTCTCGTCATCAAAATTGCGCGGGAATACCAAGATTTTGGGGTACCGCTCACCGATTTGATAAATGAAGGGAATATCGGGCTCATGGAAGCGGTCGAACGATTTAACACAGACCGTGGCTGCAAATTGTCGACTTACGCGAGCTTTTGGATCAAGCAACGTATGCGCAAGGCCTTGGTTAACTCGCCAACCGTCCGGGTGCCAACCAATTCGGTTTGGGAACTGCGACGCCTCAACCGGATGCAGTCACAACTGCAATCCGACCTTGAACGGGACCCCACGGTGGCTGAATTGTCGGCCGCTACGGGATTGAGCGAAGCTCGCATCGGGCGTTTGGAAAAAAGCCGCGTGCGCACGATATCTTTGGATACGCCGCTCGATGGAGAAGGGGGAGAAACGCTCGCAGAATTATTCGCCGATGACCGGGCTGAGTCACCTTCAGGCGCATTGGAAACTCATTCAACCAAACAGAATATTAGCGCTGCGCTAAAGGAATGCCTCAGCAAGCGGGAGTCCGCGATCCTGCAGGGAAGGTTTGGGCTGGACGGCGGGCGATCGCGGAATCTGGAGGAAATCGCCGAGACCTTCGGAATCTCACCCGAACGTGTGCGGCAAATTCAAAACCGTGCCCTCCGCAAACTTAAAGGCTGGCTGGTGCGAACGGGAGCCGTGTCCGCCGAGATGCCAATCGAAAATTAAACGACTATTTTTCGGTGAGCAACATTTTCACCTTTTTGCTCTGAAGAAGTTTTTGGAGAAGGATGAAACCAAGCAAGAGCAGACCAATTGCGATCTTGGTCCACCAAGAGCTGAGGGTTCCTTTGAAGGTGATGCCTGTTTGAATAATACCGAGGATCATCACCCCCAAAACAGTGCCGCCGATATATCCAACACCACCGGTTAATAGCGTGCCCCCAATCACCACGGCGGCGATAGCATCCAATTCCAGTCCCGTGCCGGTGGTTGGATTCCCGGAAGAAGTATAGAAAGTGTAGACTACTCCCGCTAGAGCGGCGCAAAAACCGCTCAAGCCATACACGCCCACTTTTGTTCTGGCCACTGGCAAACCCATTAAAAGCGCGGATGACTCACTGCCACCCAGGGCATAAACATTGCGTCCAAACCGCGTAAATTGGGCCACTCCCGCGGCAAGAAGACAAAGGAGAACAAAGAAAAGAGCCGCCGCGGGAATCTCGAGCTTTCCCAAGGTGATCCGCCAGTCCGCCACCTTCGTGTAGAGGGGATGATTGATCGCAATCGATTCCATCTGAATGACAAAGCCGAGCCCCCGGACGAGAAACATCCCCGCGAGAGTGGCCAGAAACGGTGGTAAGGCGAAAAAATGGATCAAAGCACCGAGGCTCAAACCAAAGCTCAGGCCCAATAATAAGGCTGCCGGGATCGCGACCCAGGGCGAGGCATGATGTTTCTCGAGAAGAACGGCCACCAGAATGCTGGTAAAGCCTGCCACCGAGCCGACAGAAAGATCTATCCCCCCCGACAAAATGACGAAGCTCAAACCGAGTGCGGCGATTCCCAAGACCGCATTGTCGTTGAAGAAATTGACAAATACAGAAGCCGAAAAGAAACCGGGGAATGCCAAGCTCGCTCCCAGGTAGAGAAGAACGCAGACGAGCGCCGTCGCGAAAATCGGAATCTTATGTGCCGCCAGTCGAAGTTTCATGAGGCTCGGCGCAAGCTGCGCCAACGCTGCCGCAAGGCGTCCGATTGTAAAAGACAGACCGCGATGATGACGAAAGCCTTAACGACAAGGGTGTATTCTACAGGAATCCCCCGCGAAAGAATGGTCGTCGTGAGCGTCTGAATGAGGATGGCGCCCATAACCGAGTTGAAAAGATAGAATCTTCCACCAGTAAGAGCGGAACCCCCGATAACGACTGCCAAAATGGCGTCGAGTTCCAGCCAGAGTCCGGCATTGTTCGAATCAGCGGCCTTGATGTTGGAGGCCAAAATGAGGCCGCCGACACCAGCGCAGAAAGCACAAAACACGTAAACGGAGAGCTTGACCACCCGAGTATTGATACCAGCCAGGCGGCTGGAAGTTTCATTGTCGCCCACCGATTCGATGAAGAGCCCGAGGGCCGTCCGACGCACGAGCCACCACGTAACAAGGAAGAGAAGCGTCACAATCGCGACGGTAAACGGCAATCCAGCGAAAGCTCCTTGCCCGACATACTCGAAGGATTTGTTCTCGAAGGTAATAATCTGCCCATTCGTCAACAACTGCGAAATGCCGCGGCCGGCGACCATCAGAATCAGCGTCGCCACAATGGGCTGGAGTTGGAGGAATGCGACCAAAGCGCCATTCCAAAGTCCGGCGCAAACAGATGACGCAAGCGAAACGACCAAAACCAGCCAGAAAGGCCAGCCCTTCGTATTAATCAAAAGAGCGCCAACCGCCCCACTGATCGCCATGACGGCGCCGACGGAGAGGTCAACTCCACCAGTCGCGATGACGAGGGTCATGCCAATGGAGAGCAACATGACGGGACTGGCGCGGTTCAAGATATCGATTAAGCTGCCGTAGAGCCGCCCGTTCTTGACTTCGATTTGAAAAAAGCCATTTGTCCAAATCAAGTTGTAGAGAAGCACGCAGCCGAGCGCCAGCAGCGGCCACCGAAGACGGCGCCACATTTCATCGTGAACAACAGGATTACTGTTCATGAATGGGCCACTGGATCGCCCGCGATGGCACGCATGATCGCAGCCTCGCTAATTTGCCCGGTTGATAGTTCGGCGATGACCTCCCGATCCCGCAACACGAACACCCGATCACAATTCCGAACCAACTCCTCCAACTCAGAAGAGATAAAAAGAATGGCAAGACCCTTCTCTTTAAGTGCCGCCATTAATTTTTGAATTTCGAACTTTGCGCCCACATCGATGCCGCGGGTAGGTTCATCGAGGATGAGAAAACGGGGTTGAGCCGCCAGCCAGCGGCCCAACAAGACTTTTTGCTGATTGCCACCGCTGAGGTTCTTGATCGGACGTTCCGGGTCGGGGGGATTTACATTGAGGGATTTGATATACTCCGCCGTGAGCTGGTTTTGGCTTGAGCGATCGAGGAAGGGCCAGCAACCCTTGCTCGCTTGGAGAGCGACGATTGTATTTTCACGAACGGAAAGATTGGGGAGAATGCCTTCGGTTTTCCGGTCTTCCGAGCAAAAACCGAAACGAGCGCGAATAGCATCGCGCGGAGCAGGGAAACGAACAGGCACCCCGTCGACACGCAATTCACCTTGGTCAGGCTGGTCGGCTCCAAACAGCAATCGGGCCATTTCCGTTCTCCCCGAACCAAGTAGTCCCGCCAACCCCAAAACTTCCCCTTCCCGCAATTCCAAATCGAAAGGCGCGATGGTCCCCTTCTTTCCGAGACGAGAGGCTTGCAAGAAAACTTTTTTGGCGACGGTTACGCGGTGTGCGGTTTTTTCGGCAGAGAGCCTTTCCAACTCGCCCAACTCCTTGCCGATCATGTGGCTGATTAATTCCAACCGGGGAAGCGACTTGGCTTCGAACTCGCCGACGTGCCTACCATTACGCAGGACCGTGATGCGATCAGAAATCGCGTAAACCTGATCGAGAAAATGAGTGACGAAAACGATGGCGAGCCCCTCGGATTTCAGGCGGCGCAGAACCTCAAAAAGGTGCGCCACTTCGCGCGCGTCCAGCGACGACGTTGGTTCGTCGAGAATCAGCAACTTTGCCGAGAGATCAAGGGACCTGGCGATGGCCACCAATTGTTGCAGCGCGATTGAGTAGGAAGAGAGAGGGCGAGATACGTCAATGCGGATGTCCAAGCGAGCGAGCGCCTGCTCGGCTCGTTCCCGAACTGCTTTCCAGTTCACCAGGCCAAACCGTTTTGGTTGGCGCCCCAAAGTGATATTCTCCGCGACGGAGAGCTGCGGAATGAGATTGACCTCTTGGTAAACGGTGCTGATCCCGCAATCCTGCGCATCTTGCGGGGATTGAGGATCGATCGGCTTGCCTTCCAGCTCAATCCTCCCACTGTCGCGACGGTAAACACCCGTGAGAACTTTAATCAGGGTGGATTTACCGGCGCCGTTCTCCCCCATCAGAGCGTGAACCTCGCCCGCTCGCAACGTCAGGTCAACGCCCCCTAAAGCCTTGACCCCGGGGAAACTTTTTTCGATTCCACGCGCGATCAGCAGTTCATTTTCGGGCGGGACGCTCAAGGGTATGACTAATACTTGCGCGTCGCGATCGCGGCCTTCGCGGTCGTTTGATCGAAAACCTGATCCTGTACGATGGTTTTCTTCGGAAGGGTTTTGCCGGCTCGCAACGTCTCAATGGCATCGAAAGCAGCCGGTCCGAGGAGTGGATTGCATTCAACGGTGCAATTCAATTTGCCGGCCACCATGGCATCAAAGGCTCCCTTAACACCGTCGATGGAAACCAGAATGATGTCGGTGCCAGGTTTGAGTCCGGCTTCTTCGATGGCTTGAATTGCTCCGAGGGCCATGTCGTCGTTATGCGCATAAACAGCTTGAATGTTATTTCGCTCGGACTTGAGGAACGCTTCCATGACTTCCTTGCCTTTCGCCCGAGTAAAATCACCACTTTGCGATTTGATGACCTTCAAGCCCGGATTCTTGGCGATTGCTTCTTCAAAACCTTTCTTGCGGTCGAGCGCGGGAGCGGCCCCGGTGGTTCCTTGCAGTTCGACGATATTCCCTTTGCCATTGAGCTTCTTCGCCAGCCATTCGCCAGCGCGACGGCCTTCCTCGATAAAGTCCGAAGCGATCAACGTCGCGGCTAGCGACTCATCGGAGACCTTGATGCCACGATCGACCAGGATAACCGGGATTTTCGCCCGCTTGATTTCACGGAGCACTGGTTCCCAACCAGTTTCCACAACCGGCGCCAGGATGATAGCGTCGACTTTTTGCGCGGCAAAGGCCCGCAAGGCTCGAATCTGATTTTCCTGTTTCTGTTGTGCGTCCGAGAATTTCAAATCCACACCACGCTTGGCGGCTTCAGAGCGAATGGATTCTGTTTCGGCGCTTCGCCAAGCGCTTTCCGCGCCGATCTGGCTAAAGCCGACGACCAGTTTCTTTCCTCCTGAATCAGCGGCCAACGTCGTGAAGAGAACAGCGGGAAGCGCTAAATACGCGAACAGTCGTTTTGGATTCATAATGAGTAAGACGAAACTAACAAACCAACCCTTCGATTGGGAATGAGAATCTATGGGGCCAATTGCGGAAACACGGAAATCCGCAAGCGCGCGGCACCCATTGGAATCAAAGTCAACTCCTCGAGCGGCTCCGCGGAGGAAACGGGCCCAGCCGGCAGGTCCCCCACCATTCCGTTCGTCTCCTGGCGCCAGGTTGGAAGCTTGCGGCCTTTGGCTTTGAGCAGAACCGGCGCATTGGCGGGAGTGAAGGGTTGCTGCGGGAATTTCCCAGCCAATTCGGCGATCGTGAAAGAAGAAGCAGGATTTTGTTTATTAACTTGGAGAGCGTAGTTCCATGGTCCAGTCGGAAAAACCTCAAACGCCGGCCAGCGGTCCGTACCACCGGAGCGCTGCCATTTTTCTCCAATACGCAAGGAATAGGTTAGCGGACCTCGATCGATTGAGACGCCGTTGCCATTCTTTTCCCACACGCGCACGGAGATTGGCATCGGCAAGTGGAGTTCAAGCTTATCCCCTTTTTTCCATGACCAATCCACCATTACCCACCCCTCGCCCGCGCTCATCATCGCGGCGGGATAACCATTGAGAGTTACCTTAGGATTGTGGCACCAGCCAGGGATGCGCAGCCGAAAAGGAAACCGCACCGGTTTGGTATTCGAAAATGTAAACGTGACTTTATCACTGAATGGATAGTCGGTGGTTTCGGTGATTCGCACTTCCATTTTTCGTCCAACCTTCGCCACCACCATGGAGGGCGCGTACATGACGGCCGCCAAGCCGTTTCCGGGTGTAGCCATCCACAGATGCTCGGCGAAGTACGGCCAACCGAAAGCCGCATTATGCTGACAGCAACGATAACCGTGAGGATTGTACGAAAACATATCGCCCTCATTTTCGATCATCGGCGCTTTATTCGTACGGTCCAATTGAATCTGATTGGGAGCTGTCAAATAGTGGAGCCCTTTTAAGTCCGCGGTCATGGAGGCTGGAAATGAATTGAAGGCGATATCTTCACAGCGATCTGCCCACACCCGGTCGCCCGTAATTCCGAGAAGCATTTGATCGCTCGCCATAAACTCCGCCATTGAACAGGTTTCGGCTCCCTGACGCGGTCCCAGGTGGCCTTCGCGCGCATTTTCGTCAGCGCCGAACATTCCCCCAGGCACTTGGCCATATTTAGCCATAATGGTCGAATAGTTGCGAAATGTAGCATTCAGGAAAGATTGATCGTGAGATTGCTGAAAGTATTGTGCTGGCTCTCGAAAGCCTTGAGTAAGATTCACCCCATGCCATGTGGGGATGCCAGACGTCCAATCGGCCGTTTTTTCATGGTTCCGTTCAGCCAAATCGAGAAGCCAGGGTTCCCGTGCGTGATTGTACAGCCAATATATGCTGTCGAGGTTGTCCCCGCCGCGCCATTTCTGCCAACTCCCAGAGAGCAACTTCTCGGGTGGCACCGTGGCCAGCCACCGAAAATATTTGGTCATGAAAGGAATGACGCGGGGGTCCTGAGTCGCCTCATAATGGGAGCGCAAGACAAACAAAACGATCATGTTCGGCCAGATATCGAGGCTGGCCAGGTTGGTTTTGGATCCGAAATAACCGCTCGTTTGCTGGCTGCCGAGAATGGCATCGATCCACCGTTTCGATTCCGCCATGATACGCTTGTCATGGAGAATGTAACCCAGATCAACAAATCCTTTCAGCCAATAGGGAAGCTCTTCCCAACCGTGAGGTCCTTCTCCTTGTGGGTGCGTCCATGCGTTTCCCTCGAACTTGCACCACTCGCTAATCTCAGACAAATGACCCGTGAAACCATCTGCCAACAACAGCAGTTGTTCGCGTAGCCAGCCTTGGGGCTGTACGCTTCCAATAGGAAGTCTAATGAATGGGAGACTCGAGAGCGGCTCTTGGTTCCCGGGATAAAAATCATTTCGTCCTTGGGCATGGGCTTCCTCGCGCAATTGGCGGAGCGTTTTCTTTTCGGCGCCCGAAATCGATGGAGCAGCCAGAAAAATGCCCGTCACGAAAATGAGAATAACCGCGCTCCGCCGGCCAGTAAGAAAACGCATAGAATTGCTGCTACCCATTTATTCCAGGCATTTCTGCAACGTCAAGCCTGCGGGAATGGGACTCTGGAATCATTTTTGCGGAACTTTTACCCAACGCCGGAACTCTTATGGGTAGTAAGGCCCAATCATTTCAAGAACACAGAGCAGCCCGAAAATCATTCCAGCGATTCAGAAGGTCCAATAGTTGGCATCGGTGCTGCTAAGAAAAAGGTAATAAATAATCATGATCCCGTTCGAACTACCTCAAAGACGCCTTTAGGTCCCATGCTGCTCATCGAACCCATCGCCGTCTCCAAATCAATTCATCTGCAAGTGACCTGGCCAGTCCCTTCCGCGGATCGAATCGATATTCCGATTATGCAAGGTCTCGTTGGGAAGCGGCTCGCCCGCGCCCTCGGGGGCCTAAACAAACAAACCTTGCGCCGTTATGATGACCGTTTCAGATCTGTCCCTCAAAGTCGTTGATTGCCGGCTTCCCGAATTCAGGCAATCACTCAATGAGTTTATTGATGCAGGAAGTAATTTCCTCATCATCGTCCCCGCGGATGACGCTATCCGCGAGGAGATATCCGACCTCCTGCAGATGCCGGAAACGAGCTGGTTAAAGCCGCTCGATAAAACCACGATTCTCACCCTCATCCTTCATTTGCACGATGAAGACTTTTTCCAAATTCGTGCCGCGCACGTCGATGGCGCTTCCGTATGCCTTATCGAACAACTCGTGCTTCCAACTGTAAATCAACCAAACTTCGAACAATACTTAGTCTATTGCCAGATCCGTGGAATCATGTCGCGGCATCGGACGTGGGAAGCAGCCAAGCGTGCGTGGGGTGAATTGGTGGAACGGGTCTCCCAGGTGGCCGGTTTTCCGGAGCCAAGCATTTTTCATTGGGACCAGAAACGCTGGGTTCCCGAACACCGTCCGCGAGAAGCTTGGTGATCAGGGAGTTTCCTTTAATCTTGAAGCATTGGTGAATTCATCCTCAGATGAATTCCAATGACATCGCGTGCCGCCCTGCCGCTTGACCGGCTTCGACAAATCGTTGGCAAAGAGAATGTCCTGACCCAACCGGAAGATCTTATTCCGTACTCGTTCGACGGCACCGCGGCTCTGCAACAGATGCCGGGGTGCGTCGTCTTCACTTCAGACTCGGAGCAGATCGCGACAATCCTTAGGCTCGCGAATGAGCTTCGAGTCGGCGTCGTCACTCGTGGCTCAGGAACCGGCTTGAGCGGCGGAAGTCTGCCATCTTCAGGCTGTATCGTGCTCTGCACGGTCAAAATGTCCCGGATCCTTGAGCTCGATAAAGCAAATCTAACCATGTTGGTAGAGCCAGGCGTGACGACGCTGGCCATCGCCGACGCCGCGACGGCGGCCGGCCTTTTCTATCCTCCCGATCCCGGGTCGATGAAAATCTCTACGATCGGAGGAAACGTTGCCGAAAATTCGGGCGGGTTGCGGGGCCTTAAATACGGGGTGACCCGCAATTACGTGATGGGCTTGGAGGTAGTGCTGCCAACCGGAGAGCTGATGTGGCTCGGTAATAAATGCGTCAAAGACGTGGCGGGTTATTCGCTGAAGGATGTGTTCGTTGGATCGGAAGGCACCCTTGGCATTATTACGAAAGTATTGTTACGTCTCATTCCCAAACCAGCTGCGAAAAAGACGATGGTCGCAACTTTCGCGCAGATGGATCAAGCAGCCGAAGCGGTCTCCGCTATCATTGCCGCTCAAATCATTCCCTGCACCCTAGAGTTTCTGGATCGCACGACCATTCATTCCGTGGAGGCATATGCAAAAATCGGCCTCCCACTAAACTGCGAAGCGCTATTGCTAATGGAAACGGACGGGCACCCCGCCGTGGTGACAGAGGAAGCAGCCCAAATGGAAAAGATTTGCCGTGACCTTGGTTGTCTTGAGGTGAGGGTAGCCAAGGACGATGCTGAGGCGGCACGACTGGCCAGCGCGCGCCGTTCCGCATTCTCGGCTCTTGCAAGAGTCGCGCCAACAACCATTCTGGAGGACGCAACTGTTCCCCGGAGCGAACTCGCCAAGATGATCCGGTTTGTCGAGGCGATCGCGAAAAAGTACCGGCTCCGGATCGGAACCTTCGGTCACATGGGGGACGGGAACTTGCATCCAACCTTCTTGACCGACGAGCGCAAGACTGAAGAAATGCATCGCGTCGAGGAAGCATTTAAAGAAATTTTCGACGAGGCTATCCGGCTCGGCGGAACAATAACCGGCGAGCATGGCATCGGCTTAGCGAAGAAATCTTTTCTACCAAAGTTTGCGGGCGAGGCTCAGATGCGAGTGATGCGGGAGCTAAGGCGAGCGCTTGATCCGAATGGGATTCTGAATCCGGGCAAGATGTTCGACATGCCAACGCTAGCCTGCGAAAAAAAGGCGTCGGCATAGCCACAGGAGACGAATTCCGTGGACCAAATCTCCTAGAAGCTAGTCTTCGTGGCCACTTCTGCTTTATCCTTCATGCATGGCGGATTCTTCCAGGCATTTTGATTACGACGTCGCGGTGATTGGCGGCGGCAGCGCTGGTTACGCGGCAGCCCGCAACACTGCGGCGGCCGGACTTAGAACTGTCGTCGTGGAGGGGGGAAAGGACGTTGGCGGCCTCTGTATTCTTCGCGGCTGCATGCCGACTAAAGCCTTACTTTATTCGGCGGAGGTTCTTCATCTCGCAAAAAATGCGCGCAGCTTCGGAATTTGGGCGCGCCAGGTTGAACCAGATTTTGCGGCCGTAATGGCGCGAAAAAATAGGTTGATCAAAGAATTCGCGGATTACCGGGAGCAGCAGTTGAACGCGGGGCGATTTGGGTTCATCCGGGGACACGCGGAATTCATCGACGACCATACGATCGCTATTGATGCTTCGACAAGAGTCACAGCGGGAAGCTTCATCCTCTGCACGGGGTCCAAAGTCGCGGCCAGCCCGCTTCCCGCGCTGAATCAAATCGGTTACATCACCAGCGACGAGGCACTTGATCTTGCGAAATTGCCCAAATCGATGATCGTCCTCGGCGGGGGTGCGGTCGCGGTCGAGTTCGCGCAATTCTTCAGCCGCTTTGGTGTGCAAATCACGCTCGTCCAGCGGAGCGAACATATCTTGAGAGACGAGGATACAGACGCCGCAAAAGAGATCGAAAAAGTTTTCAGGCGCGAGGGAATGACCATCTTTACCGGGACGACACTATGCGAGGCGGGGTTGGAACACGGCTTGAAGAAAATCTCTTTTCAACATCAAGGCCAGATGGTCCATGCCGCGGCGGAGGAAATCTTTTTTGGTTTGGGCCGCGTTCCGAACACGGACGGATTGGGTCTGGAAAAACTCGGCATGCAGATCGAGTACGGCCGTTTGCTGACCAATTCTGAAATGCAAACGAGCATACCGAATATTTACGCTGCGGGCGATTGCACGGGACTGCATGAGATCGTGCATATCGCAATTCAACAAGGAGAGATCGCCGCTCACAACATCGTTCATCCCGACGCGCGTAAATGCATGGATTACAGGCTCTTCACCAGCGTTACGTTCACCGATCCACAAGTCGCCCATACGGGCCTGACTGAGAAAGAAGCGCGCGTGCAAAAGCGGCCGTATTTGGTCGCGAGCTATCCATTCAACGATCACGGCAAATCCATGATCATGGATGCGCTCGATGGTTTCGTTAAGTTGCTCGCGGATCCCGAAACGGGAGAACTCCTGGGCGGCTGTTGCGTTGGACCGATGGGTGGAGAACTCATTCACGAAATTGTCGCGGCCATGGCGAAGAGAATGACTGCCCAAGAACTGGCCGCCATGCCCCATTATCACCCGACGCTGGCCGAAATCTGGACTTACCCGGCGGAGGAATTAGCGGCGTTGCGTATCGGGAAATGAGTTTGGATTCTGCGCCCTGCCGGGCGCGTCCAACAAACGCATAATCTCCATCGCGGCGCGTTGCGAGGCGCCTGGTCCTCCCAGGGAATTCATCACCCCAGTCAATTGTTCGCGGACGGTTTGGCGTTGTGCCGGGGTTTTGAGCAATTGCCGGGCGGCTGCGCAAATGTTATCGGGATTAGCTGCCTCCTGAACGAACTCCGGATAGATGATCTTATCCGCGAGTAAATTCGGCATGCCAAGATACTTCACTTTGATAAATCTCTTCCCCAACCAATATGTACTCCAGGAAGTTTTGTAGAGCACGACCGTTGGCACACCGAAATAAGCGCATTCCATCGTGACCGTACCGGACGATGCAATCGCCAAGGTCGCATCCGCCAAGGAATCGGCCAACCCGCCAAGCTGTATTTCGAGGGTTGAAGCTCCGAGCGAAAGGGCAAGTTCTTTGAGCCGTTCCGTCGGAACAATCAACCGCGCTCGCAGTGGCATTTCGGATTGCAAACGCTCCACCGCCGGAAGGATTACCGGAAGATGTTTGCGCAATTCTCGGTCGCGGCTGCCGGGCAAAATCAGCAACAACGGCGAATCGGACTCAGCGTGCGAATCTTTTCTGAAACCCGCGTATCGATCCAAAAGAGGATGTCCAACAAATCGAACGCGAAATTCGGGAACGCGTTCTTTGTACCAGGCCTCTTCAAATGGAAAGATGCTCAACATCAGATCCACATCACTGGCGATTTGATGCACTCGTGATTCATGCCAAGCCCAGATCTGGGGAGAAACGTAATAAACGATCTGGGGCCGCCAACCTGAGATTTTTCGAATCGCCTTGGCGAAACGAAGATTGAATCCCGGATAATCAATCAAGATGATCGCATCGGGACGCTCCTTTTGCGCCGACTCGAGAAGGCGGTCGAAAAAGCCTTTGAACTTTGAGTAATTCTTGATGACTTCCCAGATACCCACGACGGCGTGGGTCGTTAGGTCGAACTCCAAGCGAACGCCCGCGGCGGCCATGCGAGGACCCCCGGCGCCTATAAACTCGATCGTATCGCCGGAACTTTTCTGGAGCGCTGCCACCAATTCCGCGCCGAGCATATCGCCGCTGGCTTCGCCGGCTATGAGCATCAACTTCCGCATGACGATCGGAATTCTTACACTATGGACGTCCGTGCGCTGGCGGCACGGCATGGCATTGCCGCGTAATCTCGAACGCCAGATCCAAGGCTCGCTTGGCAGCTTCTCCCGACACGACTGGCACTTGTTGAGCACGCACGCAGGAGATGAAGCTTTTTAGCTCGAGTTTTAATGGTTCATCTTTTTCGATCGGGACTGGCTCCCGTACGATTCGTTTGCCGCCAAATTCGCTCACGATCACCGAATCGCGGGCGGACAGCAACTTCTTGAGAAGTGATGATTCTTCCTCACCATCGCGTGCGATCCGGTAAACAAATCCTTCTTGAGCCCGGTAATCCAGCGAGACGTAGCTTGTGCTGGGGCCGCCGCTGAAAACGCGAATTTTTCGCATCCGCTCCGGGCTGACGCGGCTGGCGGTCATGTTCGCGACGCAACCGTTCGCGAACCGCAATCGAGCATTTACGATATCTTCCGTCTGGCTCAAAACAGGAATTCCAACAGCATCAACCGAGACTACCGGTGACTTTACAAAAGCCAGGACTATATCGAGATCATGAATGAGCAAGTCGAGGACTACACCGATATCCGTGCTGCGCGCCGGGTATGGTGAGAGGCGATGTGTCTCAATAAACCGAGGATCGGTCACAACAGTCTCCAAATATTTGAAGACCGGATTGAACCGTTCGACATGCCCCACTTGCAATACCGTTCGATGCCGTTGAGAAAGCTGAACGAGTTCCTCGGCCTGTGCAGCCCGATCAGTCATCGGTTTCTCGATGAGCAGATGCTTTCCGAGGGAAAGCAATTTGCGAGCTAACTCGTAATGGTTGCTGGTGGGAGTGACGATATTCAATGCGTCACTGGCTTCCGCGGCCTCTTCGACAGATTGAAACGCTTTGACTCGATGCTTCGATGCGATGCGTTGCGCCGTTTCGGAAACAACGTCAAAGACACCGGTGAACTCGACCTCGCCAGCGACGGCGAGTTCGGCATAAATACGGGCGTGTTCTTTGCCCAATGAGCCTGTCCCCAAGACAGCGACTCTGACAGCGGAAGCCATTGGAGGTATAAATCAATTATCCGTTTAAAAGTAAAGCCGTCGCCCGTGAGATTTCTCGCTCGACGGGCGCGGAAACGTTCGAGCTACTATCAGCGCGTGGAAATTCTCGGCTATTTGGTAACGGTGATCGTCGCCTATTTTATCGGGTCAATCCCGACTGGCTACCTTGTCGCACGGGCAAAAGGGATCGATATCCGGACGGTGGGGAGCGGCAATATCGGGGCCACCAATGCGTTTCGCGTTCTTGGCAAAGGTCCAGGCGCGTTCGTACTATTGGCGGATGCGCTGAAAGGGTACATCGCATGCCGGTATGCCGTTTTTCCTCTCCAAGGTCCTGCTATGGAGTCGCACCATATCTGCGCCGGGCTGGCCGCGATTCTGGGGCACAATTATACGTGCTGGCTGCGGTTCAAAGGAGGCAAAGGGATCGCCACGTCCGCGGGTGTGATGGTGGCGCTGGTCCCAATGGCGTTGCTGATTGCTTTAGCTGGATTCGTCGTTGTGTTCTCAATCACCCGTTACGTGTCGCTCGGGTCGATCACGGCGGCTGTCTTGCTTCCCATCGGCGCTCTTCTTACGCACAGCAGTCCTCGTATGATTGTCGTCACATCTTTGGTGGGCGCCCTGGCGATTTACAAACATCGCGGCAACATTCAACGGCTGCTGAATGGAACCGAAAATCGTATCGGGAAGTCTAACAAGACCAAAGTCACATGAAAATCGCGGTTTTGGGAGCAGGCGGTTGGGGAACGGCTCTGGCACGTCTTTTGTCGATGACCGGCCATTCCGTCGTTCTGTGGGGGCATAACCCGTCACACCTGATCGAGATTGAATCATCAGGCTGCAATGAACGTTATTTGCCGGGCGTGTCACTCAAGGGGAAATTCGCACTCGAACCTGATCTGACCGCCGCGACAGGCGATGTAGAGGCTGTTGTCGTCGCAGTGCCCTCGAAAGCTTTTCGTTCGGTCACCGCTGCTCTGCGCGAATTTCAAGGGATCGTCGTCACTGTCACAAAAGGGATTGAATACGACACGGGTCTTACCATGAGCGGGGTTCTGGTTGAGACCGTTCCGAAGGCCAGTATTGCTGCCTTGTCTGGACCTTCTCTCGCGGCCGAGGTGGCTCGCGATATTCCCACCGCTACGGTAGCAGCTAGCCACTCGCCAGAAGTTGCCAAGATCGTACAACAACTCTTTCACGGACCCTCCTTCCGGGTCTACCGGAGCGCCGACCTTCTTGGTGTGGAACTAGGCGGCGCGCTCAAAAATGTAATTGCGATCGCTGGCGGGATGGGTGACGGACTGAACTTCGGGGACAATTCGAAGGCGGCAGCCATTACTCGTGGTATTGTCGAAATCCAGCGATTGGGAGTGGCGTGCGGCGCGTTAGCCGAAACGTTTTCGGGTCTGAGTGGGCTCGGAGATCTGACCGTGACTTGTTTCTCCAAATTGAGCCGCAATCGCGCCTTTGGCGAGCGGTTGGGCCGCGGAGAGAAACCGGCCGCAATCGCCGCAAGCACCGACACCGTCGCGGAAGGGTATCCAACCGCCCGGTCGGCATTCAAGCTCGCGCGCCGCCTCAATGTTGAGACACCTATCATGGATGCCGTGCATGCTGTCCTTTACGAAGGAAAAACGGCCCCCGAGGCGGTGCGTGATCTCATGAAGCGCGACACTAAATCCGAAAGCGCGCTGGGTTGAGTTCGGATAACAAAAGCTTGCGGCGAAAGGGCTAAGATGGTCCTTTGTTAACTGATGAACCGCAGGAAGTTTCTCTCCCAAGTCACCGCGGCTACTACTGTCCTCGCGGCTACCCCATTTTCTTCGCTCGCTGCTGAAGCCGGTAAAGGCGTCCAGTGGCCAATTGGTTGTTTTAACCGACCATGGACGAAATGGACTTTCGACGAAGCGCTCGACGGGGTGAAAGGCGCGGGCTACCGGCTGACCGGTTTGCTCACGCGTGGAAAATCGGAGCCTTTTGTCGGCGTGGAAGCCACGAACGAATATCTCGACACACTGAAAAAGAAAATTGCGGATCGGGGTTTGAAAGCAAACATGGCAGCCTTGCGGTCGCGACATGACATCTCCGTTGAGGATTCACGGCGGGAAGTTCGTCAGCAGATCGACAATGCTCACCGTTTGGGGCTGGAGTACTTGTTGAGCTTCGGCGTGGATCGACCGGCCCAATATGACCATTATTACAAAGTGATGTCTGACGCGGCTCCCTACGCAGAAGACCGCAAAATCAAAATGGTGCTAAAGCCGCATGGTGGCGGCAGTGGCGCCGCGGAGGAAATTCTTCGCTGTCTTGAAAACGTGAAGCATCCCAATTTCAAGATCTGGTATGACGCCGGGAACATCATTCATTATACTGGGAAAGATCCTGTCGCGGAGTTGGAACCCATCGCTCAACATGTGACCGGTTTCTGCGCGAAAGATTGCGGAGCGCAGAAAGGGGACGTCATGATTCAGTTCGGAACCGGGAAGGTTGATTTCAAAGCCGTGTTTGCCAAACTCAAAGCGGCCGGTTTCAACGGTCCGGTAATGGTGGAATGCGCGGCCCCAGCCGCAACTCCGGCCGAAGTGACCGCGAATGCGCGAGCCAACCGCGAATATCTGGAAAAAATCTTCGCAAGCTTGTAGAATTTTTGGTCACAACTCCAATTCTTCGTAAATAGCGGTATTTATGTCCCGTGCGCGGCGTTGATGCGCCGGTTCGCCAGGCATGCCGTTGCAAACCCAAGCCACCACCAAACCATGGGCAGGATCCGCGAAGGCGGCGGAACTCTGTGCGCCACTGTGTCCAAATGTTTCAGGCGACGCATGGAGGCCATAGCCATAAGGAATCGTTTCGGCGCCATAGCGATTCGAATCGATGCAGAACCCGAAACCCCAATCCACAACATGGTTAAAGGTGTGATCGAACATTCCTTGACGCTGACGTGACACGAATTGCCGCAACGTTTCCGGCCGAAGAAGAGGAGTATCTCTATCCAAAAGCATCTCATAGAATCGGCCCAGGTCACGAATTGGACCACGAGCGCTGCTGCCAGGTCGCGGCGAAGCACAACCCTCTGCGGTGTTCCAGAAGGGACGTTCCTTTGGAATCGGCCGCATGATGTGCATGATCGACATCCGAGGCTCCCAAGCAGCATAACTTTCCGCTGAAAGGCTAAACCAGGTGCCAGCCATACCGGCAGGGCCCAGCACCGTTTTCTGGATGTGATCGGAAAAATTCGAGGCGATAAGCCGCTGAATCACTTCCCCCAACAAATACCAGCTTGAAGAAATGTGGTATCCAGCCTTCTGCCCCGGTGTCCAACCTAATTCCAGCGGCGTTGCACAGATGCCTTCGATCGTTTCGCGCCAGGCCAAGTTTTCGGAAAGCAAATCAGCACCGCGAAAACCGCCGGTATGCGTGAGAAGATTTCGGATTGTAATGCCCTCTTTCCCCCCGCTGCCGAAACCCGGCACATATCGGTCAACATGATCATCAAGCGAAATGAGACCCTGATCGATTAATTGGCCAATGGCGATGGCCGTTATCGGCTTGCACGAGGAAAGCCACAGACTCACCGTCTCCGGTTTCATCGCGATGCCAGCACGTGATTCACCTACCGCGAAATGGGAGACACATTCGCCGCGCAGGGAAACATAGAGTTGAGCGCCGAGATGAAGCTTTCTTTCAATCCCTTGTTCCAGCAGGGCGCGGACTTTCGGTAAAGCTGCAATATCACTCACCTGCCGGTACCGAATGTTTCTTTTAAGCTTCCTTGTTCCGTGCGAACGAGCGCGCCGACGGGGACTTTGTTGCGTTCAAACCATCCTTGCTTCGTTTCCAATACGTATTGGATGTTGTTGGACGAGGCTTCGATGCCCGACTCATCCAGCGGTTTCATATCGTGAATTTCCAGAATTCGTCCCTCGGGATCAATATAGGCGCAAGACAAAGGCAGGACCGTATTACGCATCCAAAAGTTGGCGCGATGCGGCGCGTTGAAGACGAAAATCATTCCTTCGCTCTCCGCCATCTCGGTGCGGTGCATCATGCCAGTCTGCACCTCGCTCATCGTGATGGCCATTTCGGCGTTTATCTCGGCGGGACCGAGGAAGAGTTTAATGGTTTTGAGCTTCGGCTGCGCTTTAGTCGGCGAGGGTGGTATGGAAGCCGCCGGAGTTTCAGCCGCATCAGCGATGGCCGTGGGTGTCGGCTTTTTGCAGGCAGCAATAACCAGCGCCAGTATAAATGCCAGGCGTAAGAGAGGGAAAAATTTCATGCGGGAGATGTATTATCGAGGCAATCGAGTGGCAAGTTCATCTAAGATTTTGGCCGACAGCATCATCGCCCGTCCGGACTGGTAAGCTCCCTGCCAGGGTGACGTGCGTTGCAGATTGTTGTCGGCGGACCCATCGGCGCGCCGAGTAGACCACCACCCGCCTTCTTTTGCGACTTGAAATTTCTCCACGAAATCCAGCGTCCGGCTAAAGATATCGTAGTAATTGATGTTGCGAGTCAGGCGATACATTTCGAGCATCGAGACAAGGCTTTCCGCCTGAACCCAGAAGACCTTGGACCCGTCATCCGCTCCTTGACCAAGAGGGCCAGAGGAAAAGAAGCCACCATTCTGCCGGTCGAACCCATAGTCGATGCTCGTGTGGCAGAGTGATTCGGCCCAGGTTCGGTATGGAACCGGAGTTAAACCAAGGGCGCGCGCGGTATCCAGCATAAGCCAAGCGCATTCCAAATCATGACCGTAGCTAGTGCGCAAATTATTCGGCTCGTTGATGATTTCCCAATTCGGAGTAAACGCGTCCACATTAGAGTCATAGCGTGCAATGCGCACCGTGCTCTCATTGATGTGCATAAGTTCCAGAACTCGACGGCGCAAGAGCTCGTCGGGCCACACACGGTACAGCTCCGCGAAAGCCTCCATCAGGTGCAGATGGGTATTGTACGTCTTGGCTCCGATTGCGCCGACATAGCGGGGCTCTTTGGGATCGGTAATGGGTCTCCAATTGCCGTAGAAAAACTCGTTGTAGCCTCCGTTCGCGCGATCGTAACACTTAGCCTCCAGAATACGAAAAAGATTCTGCGCGGATTGCAGGGCGGTGACGTCACCGGACGCGCGATAATACGCAGTGAGACCGTAAAGCGCGAATGCATTGAGGTAAATGTGTTTGCGCGGATCTTTAATCGCTCCTTCGTCTGTTACTTTGGAGTAGTACCCGCCATTCACGGGATCACGCATTTTCTGATTCAGGAAAAGATATCCGTGACGCGCGGCGTCGAGCGCGGCCCGTTTGTCGTAACCTTCCAAGGCCAAGGCGCTGAAGAACCAAAGTTGTCTTGCCTGCATCGTGAGAAATTTTTCACCGATGAGCGTGAAGTTTGTGTCCTGAAGGGATTCAAAATAGCCACCATTACCCAAGTCCAAAGAGTGCGGCAGATAGAATTTGATCAGGCTGTTCTGCAGAATGGCGCGGCAGCGCCGGGCCTGGGAATTCAATTGAGTTTTGGTAATCGGCGGCGGTTCGGGTGCGGGCGCCGACCAGCCCTGAGGGGACCCCAAAAACCATCCAGAACAAAAAATCACCCAGCCGATGCGCCAACCCGAGATCACTCCATTCACATCTAATAAGTGGAACGATTTACAGAGTGGGTCAAGTGGAAGATAGGACCGCTTGTGTTTCGCGACTGGCGGCGATACGGTTGTTCTTGATTCTGGAAGGGTGGAGGGTCGCTTTCGGCGCAAGCTGAAGGAGGAAAGTCCGAACACCAAAGGGCGCGATGCCGCGTAACCCGAATTCGGTTCGGGATACACGCGGGAGTGCTGGCCGCGAGGCCGCACGACGGAAAGTGCCACAGAAAATTAGACCGCCTGGTTCTTAGGAATCAGGTAAGGGTGAAAAGGTGGGGTAAGAGCCCACCGCCTCGAGAGTAATCAAGAGGGCACGGAAAACCCCATTGGGTGCAAGGCCAAATAGGAAACCGTTGGAGTGGTCCGCTCCAGGCGCAAGCCCGGTTTCGGGTATGGCTGCTCAGATAAATGATCCTCTCTGTTCGTTTGGTTCGCAAACGGGCGCAGACAGAATTCGGCTTACAGCCCTTCCAGAATCATTCCGCGGCACTCAATTGGCGCCGCATATGGTGCTCATAGAGCGCACAGCGCCAGCGAAAAACCCGAGCCGATTCCCCAACAATCACTCCGGCGGTGCGCAACCGGTAGAATTGATCCGGCGAAATGGAGTTGTGCCCAGCGAGCACCAGTTGGAGGGTCTCAACCAGTTTCGGATCCTTTCCTACCGACATTAGCAGTCGCCGAAGATGCCCAGCAAACGGGCCGTTTTCAGAAAGAGCATCTGCCTCAAAAGTGTCATAAGCCACCTTGCTCTGAGCCAATTGATGCAACGCACAGCGTGTCAGAAAAGGCTGTCCTCCCAAGAGCTTAAAGAGACGTTCCAATTCGGAGTCATCCTTGAGTGGTGACCCGTAGCGTTCATGCAATTCATTGAGTTCATCCCGTGAAAAATCGGAGAGAACGGCTGGCGTTCCAATGTTGAATGGAGACTGCGCCAAGTCCTGTATGAAAAGATGTGCCTCAGTGGCGTAAGTAAGGACGAGGCTCAAGTGAGCCCAAGGACCTCGTGGATCAAGGGCCCGCTGGTTGTGCCAGGAACGGAATAATCCAAATACCTCGGTTCCGAAGGGAGTTCCGAACAGACGATCCACCTCATCCATTCCCCAAACGAGCCGGCCCCGCACGGTGGGAAATACGACACGCCGTAAATAGCGTTCGAATTTTACATTGGGGCTGCCGCGATTATCCCATGATTCCTCGAGGAGCGAGTGCAAATCGAGTTGATCGGCCACAGACTCCGCCAGCGCGATATAAAAATGTCCCAACGACTCGAAACCACCCACGTTGAGTTTTTGAAAATCCGTCAGGACGACGCTCAACCCGTTTTGGCGGGCAGCTTGCAGGCCACGCGCCAGCAAGGATGTCTTGCCCATTTGCCGCGCGCCCTTCACCAAAACCGTGCTGTCACCACGCGTGATGGCCTGGTTCAGGGCTTTGTCCGCCGCGCGCTCGATGTAGAATCGAGAATCCAAGGGAACGGCGCCGCCTGCTTCCGGATATTCCTCCTCCTGTCCAAAAAGAACTGGAGTGATGGATGCACGAGGATCCGTAACCGTTATTTGGGATAGTTCCACCAGATCACGCCCCAACTCCGCGGCGGTTTGGTAGCGGTGATATTGGGTGGGATGACAGGCTTTCAGGACAATTTCAAATAGGCGCGACCATCGTGTATCCCTGTCGGTCGGCATTTCCGGAAATGCCTCGATATTGTTGCCGGTAGCGACTTCGTAAAGGAGTTTGCCCAAGCCAAAAATATCGGCCGTTGGCTTGCCCGGACCTTCCGGCGGAACGTAACCCTCCGTCCCGACAAATGTCGCCAACTGACTCATTTCGGTCACCAATCCGATGTCAGCGTATTTAACCTTTCCTTGAACGAAAATGATGTTGGCGGGCTTAATGTCTCGGTGCAAGAGGCCCAAACCATGCAGATGTTCGAGCCCCTGAGCCAAAGTGATGCCCATTTGCAGGCATTCGCTGAAATCAAATCTCCGGTGCGCATCCAGATCCGAACTCAAGCTGCGCGGACGATAAGTGGCTTCGTCAATTTGCTGGCCGCGATCAGTGTCATCGGCCAATTCCATAATGTAATAGAAGTAGGCCGACTCGTCGTTGCGCCCGATATGGAGAATATTAACAAAAGCGGAGTGGCTGCGGGAGATGGGTTCGAAACGGCGAATGCCGGCAAATTCGCGTTCGTAGGCGCGGGCTTCGGCCACACCGCTACGGCGAATGAGCTTTACCGCGCGGAAAGAGCCCATGATGTTTCGCCCGAGCCATACCGACCCGTAACTCCCGGAGCCAATGCAACGAAGCAATTGGTGATCGGGAACGAGAGGACGAGTTGGCTTATCCACGATTCCTAATCGAGAACTTTCCACTCGAGAATGCCGCCCGAAAGGTTCGGTTGCAATTCGACTTCCAATCGCAAGCCATTCGCTTGCACCGGCCGAAACATCACTTTATTGAATTGGTTCAAGGCCGTCCCGAAAGCCGACGGGCTTTCCACCGGCTTCCAAGCCTCCCCCACGCGATACGAAATCTTCCACGATTTCGGAACACGGCACGCTCCTTTGCCAGAATCATCGAACCAATAAACCTCCACTCCGGACACCACCCTGTTCGTGGTGAAACCGTATTCGACCCACTCGGTGCTGCCGCGATGGTCCCACCAAGTAAAGCGAGGAATGGCGCTGTCATTCGAACTTTTCGGAACAATTCCGTCGACCATGGCTTCGACTGAATCGTTCGCGTAACAATGCGAAGCGGTGACAGGAGGCGCTTTTGCGACGACCCATGCGCGGCTCTCCGCATCGTGACCCACCACCGGAAACGATGTGATCCGCAATCTGGCGGCACCCATCGGAACGAGGGTGATCGTCTCGGCAGGTTCTTCCGTTTTAACCGGGCTTGGCTGCAATTTTCCGACTAAACCCAACGAATCGGATTTCCAGGCAGAAACCCGGCGAGCCTTGGTCCGCAGTTGAATGGGGACATTTTGAACTTCGAACGGATTCGGCGGGAGCGAGCCCGCCCTTTTGGTAAGAGTAAACGATTTGGCTAGGTTTTTGGAATTGAGATCCAAAGCGTAATTCCAAGGTGTTTCCGGAAATACCTCCCATTCCGGCCAAGATTCATTCGTTCCATACCGAGCCCATTTTTCTCCTATTTTCAGGGAGAATCCGAGCGGGCCGTAATGTACCGAAGCAGCATTTTGATTCTTCTCCCAGCGGCGCACGTTCACTTCCATTGGAAGACGTACCGTGACACGATCATTATTTTTCCAGGTGCGGTTCAGGATTCCGTAGGAGAGGGCAGCTCCTTCGAAGTTGAGCAGCTTCCCATTCAGACGTACCTCCGGTTTTCCCGACCAGCCGGGAATGCGAAAGTAAAACGGGAATGCCGCTGGCTGCCCGACGGTAAATGTGAACCGGATCGTCTCTTCAAATGGATATGCAGTTTCTTCCTTCACTCGCACTGTCCCGCCGCTGGTCTTCGCCACCACTTCGCTGGGAGCATACAAAGAAGCGCAGATGCCGCCATCAGCACTAGCCAGCCATAATTCCTCCGCGTAGTACGGCCAGCCGTGAGAGACGTTGTGCTGACAGCAACGGTACACTTCGAAGGGACTATAGGAAAACATCGTCCCGCCATTCTGAATTCCAGGCGCCTTATTCTGACGGTCGAGTTGAACCATGTTCGCGGAAGTCAGATAATGAAGCCCCTTCCAGTCGGGAGTAACGGCGGCGGGCAGAGAATTAAACGCGATTTCCTCCGTGCGATCCGACCAAATCGGCTCCCCCAGAATTTTCGTCAACATCTCGAAGCTATGCATGAACTCAACCATGCCGCACGTTTCGAATCCTTGACGGGAATCGGTAAAACCAGGCCGACAGTTCTCGTCCCCCGCAAATCCTCCGCCTGGAAATTGGCCGTAAGCGTCCATCACTTGCTGGTAATTCTGTTCCGCGCCGTGACGAAATTTTTCTTCCGGAGTTTGCTGCCAAAAAATAGACGGTTCGCGAAATGCCTGCGCGATATTCACGTTGTGCCAATTGTGCACCCCAGAGGTCCAATCCTGCATGTTATCATGAATCTTCTTCGCGAGATCAAGAAGCCAGCGGTCGCCGGTCCGGTTGTAAAGCCAATAGGCCGTTTCCACGTTGTCCCCCCACCGAATCTTTGGCCAGTAACCGCGCGCGAACGTTTCCGGCGGCTGTTGATTCAACCATTGGCAATAACGCGTCATAAACGGCAGAACTCTGCTATCGTGCGAGAATTCGTAAAAGGATTGCAGCACGTTCAACATGACCATATGCGGCCAGAGGTCCGGTTTGCCTTGGAGGCCAGTTTTGTTCGCGCGCGGTCCGAAATAGCCATCTTCCGCCTGACTCGAGAGCACGCCATCAATCCAGCGGCGAGCTTCCATCATGATTTTCTGATCTCCCAGCACATACCCGAGATCGCCGTAACCTTTCAGCCAATAAGGCAGTTCTTCCCAGGCACTGTGCCCCTGGCCCTCGGGTGAGACCCACGCATTCCCTTCGAATTTGCACCACTTCGAAATTTCCGCGAGCCGGCCAATCATTCCGGCAGCTTCCAATTCCAGTTGATGCCGGAGCCAACCCTTTGGAGAGATACTGCCGATTGGCAGCTTCACAAACGAGCTCGGGACCAGCGGTTCGCGGTTGCCAATGTAAAGACTGCCGCGAGCGGTGGGGCGAGCCACATTGACCGTAGAGACTCGAGTTCCCTCCGCGGCGATTAACGCGACTGAAGCAGCCCCGAAAATTAAAATACGCAAGATTTTCATCTTCATCTGGTTGTCACCCTACTTTGCCCGCGAATGCTTCCTTCGTCACGCAAAAGCCCTCATTCCGGGATTTTCTTTTTCCGGCCATTCGGCGAGAGTCGGCCCCATGGACACCGCAAACAGCGTTAAACCGCGCGTTGCAATATTAGGCTTGGGCATTATGGGAGCTGGCATGGCCAGCCGCGTTGCGGCCGCAGGCTTTCCGTTGGCCGTATATAACCGGAACCAAACTAAAGCCGAGCCCTTTGCAAAACTCGGTGCCCGTGTGGGATCGTCACCGCGCGACGCTGCTCGCGACGCGCAAATCCTCATTGCGATGGTGGCCGATGACGACGCCTCCCGTTCAATATGGCTCGGCAACGATGGTGCCCTGACGGGCTCGACACCCGGTGCCATCTTGATCGAATCAAGCACGCTCACGCCGGATTGGATTCGCGAACTGGCGTCTGCAGCAGCGGCTCACAAGTGTGATTTTTTGGATGCGCCGGTCACAGGAAGCAAAGTGCATGCAGGCAGTGGCGAATTGAATTTCCTGGTGGGTGGAACTGCCGAAGCACTGGAACGCGCCCGTCCCGTATTATCGGTTTTGGGCCGGAGCATTCTCCACTTGGGGCCGACCGGAAGTGGTTCGATTTTGAAGCTAATCAATAATTTTCTCTGCGGCGTGCAGGCGGCATCATTGGGCGAGGCTGTGGCTCTGTTAGAAAAAAGCGGACTAGATCCCGCCAAATCGCTCGAAATGCTGGTAAATGGCGCCGGAGGCAGTCCCTTGGTAAAAACGCTGGCCGCACGGATGGCGGCTCATGACTACACCCCCAATTTTCCCCTGCGCTGGATGGCAAAGGATCTGGGCTACGCAAGCCGTGAGGCGGCCCAGCATTCGTTACCGCTCACAACTGCCGCCGGAGCGCTTGAAGTCTTCAAACAAGCCATCACGAAAGGATGCGGGGAAAAGGATTTCTCCGCCGTGGTCGAGGGCCGGAGGTGATCGTCAGTCCATCTCCAGCGTGAAGAAGCGGTTCGTCGCGGAGCGGCGCAATTCGACATGGGTGTCGGTGAAGACAAAGTTCGCGCGCCGTTTTTTTCCTTTCACGCCTGAAACTCCTCGTTCCGTTTCCGCGCTGCGTTCATTACCGCCGCTATGGCGGTAATTCACGTTCGCTGAGGTCGTGCCATCCGGATACAGGCAAGCGTCCCAGCCATCTGTGTCTGCGTACAAAATAGTGCCAGCGACATCCTTGACGCTTTTAGAGCCGATATTCTTCGCACCGTTGTTGATGTAGCAGTTTTGAGCGTAAGCGAGGTACCCCCAAAAACCGCCTTCACGTAATCCTACCATCCTTTCTGCCGCCTGCGCCTTTTGGAGACTGGAAGGGCAAACAAAGACCCCCTTCCCGGAGACGGTCTCTTTATTCCCAAGATACGGTTGAAGTTGTCGATACCAAATAGGGATGGGGGTCAAGCCCATCAAATCTGCCGGAGGATACCCAATAGGGTAAGCCTGGTTATCTTCGTCATACATCATCGCTGCGATTCCAAGCTGCCGTAGATTGCTCTGGCACTTGGCGCTTTTGCCTTTGTCGCTGGCTCGTCCAATAACCGGCAAAAGTAAACTCGCCAAGATGGCGATAATCGCTATCACGACGAGCAACTCGATCAGGGTGAAGGCAAACCGCGGACGAGCCCTTAGGTTTTGTGTGGAAATCGAGGTCACAACCGAATCCGTTCTCCTTACCATTGCCTGAACTAACAGGAAGAGTCAACTTCCGTATGTCCGATGTATCTAAAGCCATTAATTACTTTGCCTTTCGCTGGGCCGAGATTAACCTCCGCTGCTTACGTCATGGGTCTTCAGATTTTTAATTCTTTAACCAAGGCGATCGAACCGTTTCAGCCGATAAACGGTGAGGGACAACCGGTCAGCATGTACTGCTGCGGACCCACAGTGCATAACTTCGCCCACATCGGAAACTTTCGAACGTTTGTTTTTGCCGACTTGCTGCGGCGCTATCTACGGTTTCGGGGTTATTCCATTCGTCATGTCATGAACATCACGGATGTTGAGGACAAGATTATTGCTTCAGTTCAAAAGGCCTCGGAAACCCTGCAAACCTACACCCAGCGGTACGAACACGCCTTTCTGGAGGATTTCAAAACCCTGCGTTGCGAAAACCCGGAATTCCTGCCGCATGCGACCGAGCATATTCAGGAAATTATCGACCTGATCGAACGGCTCATGCAGCGAGGTATTGCTTACCGCACTCCGGATAGCTCGGTTTACTTCAGCATCGAAAAGTACATCGCGTCCGGAAAAAAATACGGGCAACTCGTTAATCTGAATTTCGAAAAGATGCAGCGATCCGAACGGATGGCACAGGATGAATACGCCAAGGATTCGTTTGCCGATTTCGCACTTTGGAAAGGACGAGTTGCTGGCGACGGCGCGGTTTTCTGGCCCAGCCCCTGGGGGGAAGGGCGGCCCGGATGGCACATTGAGTGCAGCGCGATGAGCATGAAATTGCTCGGACCTTCATTTGATATCCACCTTGGTGGCGAAGATCTGATGTTTCCCCATCACGAAGACGAAATCGCGCAGAGCGAAGGCGCTGAATTACAATCTCACGGGCATCCTTTTGTGAAGTATTGGATGCATGGCGCTCATCTCCTCGTCGAGGGAAAGAAAATGGCGAAATCACTCGGCAACTATTTTACGGTTCGAGATCTGCTCGCCAAAGGGTTCACCGGCCGAGAAATTCGCTACACGCTGCTGTCCTCGCACTATCGAGAGTCCTTCAATTTCACCCTCGAGGGCCTGACCGGAGGGCGCACCGCTCTGCAACGCATAGACGAATATCTGGCCAAGCTTCGGGACCGGGCTGCTGGGATGAAGGCCGAGCCGGATGCGCAGTTGATCGCAGGCTTCACATCGGCGATGGATCAAGACCTGAACGTCTCGGCGGCTTGGGGTGGATTATTCAGCACGATTCGAGAACATAATCGACTGCTGTCAGCTGGTGAAATCAGTCCCACCGCATGCGCCGCGATATTAGGCGCGTGGGAAAGAATCGATTCCGTTTTTGCCATTTCCGCTGGGTCTACCGAGGAGGTTATCGATCCAGACTTGACCGCCTTGTTGGAGGCCCGGCAAGCGGCTCGAAAGAATAAAGATTTCGCCCGGGCCGATGCCATTCGTGACGAATTGAAATCAAAAGGCTGGACCATCGAAGACACTCCGAAGGGTCCAAAGCTGAAGAAGTTGTAAAAATCAGTAGTAATTCCTACTCGTCTTTTTTTCATCTGATGATATGCTTCCGGGTTATGCGTCCGACTAAAGTCCTGCTCTTCACTCTGCTGACATTATGTTGCGCTCATATGGCGTCAACTCGCGCGGCCGACGAGCCGCTCGCCTTCGACGCCCTGATGAAAGAGTACAACGCCAAACCGGGCGAGGAGGCCGCTCATTTCTTTTTCGGAGTCACCAACATTTCGCAACAGGAAGTGGTGATTGACTGGGTTCGAACATCGTGTGGTTGCACCGTGGCCAAGCTCCCATCGCAACCTTGGGTGCTCGCGCCTGGCGCAAATGGGCAGGTCGGGGTGGATGTCGATTTGCATGGAAAATTCGGAACTCTTACAAAAATCGTGACGGTCAACACGGTCTCGGCGGGACCGAAACTGTTAACGATCAAAGTGAATATTCCTCAGGGTGCGAATCCGCAAATGACCGGCTTGGATTCCCGTGTTCGCAATATGCAAATAGCCCAGGCGGATCGCCAGGCGGTCTTCAAGGGAGAGTGCGCAAGCTGCCACGTTCTTCCAACCGTAAATAAGACGGGTGAAGCCCTCTACCTGACGGCGTGCGCTGTCTGCCACGACTCTCCTCACCGTGCCACGATGGTGCCTGACTTACGGGCTTTGAAGACGACTCCCACGCGTGATTATTGGACTCTCTGGGTTTGTTATGGCCGGTCCAATTCATTGATGCCAGCGTTTGCGAAATCCGAAGGCGGACCACTGGATGAAAATCAGATCAAATCGTTGGTCGATTATCTTTCGAATTCATTTCCACCAGGCACCAAAGCGGCCAGTCTAACGCCTGTTCCCGCCTCATTGTCCACTCCAGTGACGCAAATCCCTGGCGAAGCTCCCCCCTTGCCGGCACAGGTGCCAGCGCCAAAATAGTGACGCACGGTTTGCTCATAACTTTCGAGGGGACGGAAGGCAGCGGTAAGTCGACTCAAATCAAGCTCCTCGCCGAACGTCTCGAACGACTTCACTTACCCTTGCGTTTGCTCCGGGAACCTGGTGGCACACCCATCGGTGAGGAGATTCGCCACACCTTAAAACACAGCCCCGCCAACCATGGCATGAAGGCGGAGACCGAGCTTCTGCTCATGAATGCCAGCCGAGCCCAACTTGTCCGTGAGGTCATTCAGCCTGCGTTGCGCAATCGAGAGATCGTCATCTGCGATCGGTTCTATGATTCGACTATCGTGTACCAGGGATACGGGAGAGGGCTGGATCCGACCTTCGTTCAAAACCTGATTCATTTCGCCGTCGGTGAGACGCAACCCGACTTGACGCTATTGCTTCGAGTGCCGTTGGCGGTAAGCGAGGCTCGACGAGCTTCGCGCTCGGGAACCCCCCAGCGTGATCGCCTGGAGGAGGAAGATTCCGAATTCTTCCGCCGCGTGGAAGCTGGTTACGATTCCCTGGCTGAAGGCGAACCGCAACGTATCCGCGCCATCGATGCCACCGCGAGCGTGGCGGAGGTTAGTGAAGCGATTTGGAAATGGGTAGGGCCATTCCTCTCTGAGCGTGACGCTCTCGGAGAGAAGACGTATAAATCGGTCGGCGAGTGGAAACTGCCCCCCAGTTAAGTTGAGGGGGCTGTTTTGAGAATTTTTTCGCGTCCCACGAAGTAAAGGAAGAGGATCAACGCGGCAAAAGGAATCAGCGCCAGCGCGTCCGAACTCGCCCCTTCAAAGAAAGGATTGTTCTTCTGCGACCAGACGGTCAGCGCCGCATCCATCCGATCGAACACACCAACGGTAACCGCAATAATGATCCCAGCAATCGCTCCTCCGGCAATATACCCAGAGGCTGCTAAAACTCCCGGACTTCGATCGGCGTCGGCCGCAAGCTCCGCTTCGTCAAGTTGCTGTCCTTTCAATTCGTGACGCCGTTTTCGATCCACCAACCAGCGTACGAGGCCACCAATGAAAACCGGCATGGAGGTGGCGATCGGGAGGTAAACTCCGACCGCAAACGCGAGTGACGGAATCCCTGACATTTCCAGTGTGATCGCGATCATCGCACCAAAAAGCACCAGTCCCCACGGCAACTGCCGGTCCAAAATGCCTTTGATGATATAGGACATGAGTGTCGCCTTGGGAGCGTCAAATTTGCGGATTTCCGTCCCATCCGGGCGTTTATTATGCACCCCGTTGATTCCGGGATCCACGAGGTAAGTGGCTTTTCCGGTTTCATCGATCAAGTATTTGCCCGCCGGGCCATTCGTTGTGCTGGTCTTGTGCCAAACACGATAGCTCTTCGAGTCGTCGCGTGCTTGGGGGCCCCTCAACGTCTCTGTGACTGTCAGTTTGGATGGGTCCGTCCGTAATTCAGGAGCGATTTTCTCGGCAGGCACGTAAACCGTTGCTGCTGCATTCAATTGCAGAAGGATCGGCCCCAGAATCAGCGCGGAGGCAAGGACGCCGATGAGCAGGGAAATCTGCTGCAAGCGAGGAGTCGCTCCCACCAGAAAGCCAGTTTTCAAGTCCTGAGATGTGGTTCCACCATTCGATGAAGCAATGCAGACGATCGCACCCACCGAAAGGGCCGTAACGTAATACGTCCCGCCAGTCCATCCGAGCAGCAAGAAAATTAGGCACGTCAGAAGGAGCGTTGCCACAGTCATACCGGAAATCGGATTTGAGGATGAACCGATTTCTCCAGTTAACCGCGAGGAGACCGTGACGAAAAGAAATCCGAACAAAACAATCAGGATTGCTCCCGCGATATTCATGTGGAGAGTCGGGGCAAACGTGATTGCCAGGACAAGCGCCAAAATCCCAATGAACACGTACTTCATCGGAATATCCCGGCTAGTTCGGTCGGAACTCTCTGGCCGGCCCGAAGAGCCGCTAACATCCCTTAATCCCTCCTTCAGGCCATGCCAGATTACTGGCAAAGACCTTAACAAACTAATAATGCCCCCTGCCGCCACCGCTCCGGCGCCAATGTACAAAATGTACGCCCCGCGAATTTGATTTGGACCCATCTGACTGATGGGTATCGTCCCTGGCGCCAGAGGGCCAGCCAAATTCTCGCCGAAGAATTTGATCATCGGAATGAGAACCAAATAAGCGAGCACGCCGCCACTGCACATGATCGAGGCGATCCGAGGGCCGATGATGTATCCAATACCGAGCAGTTCGGGAGAAATCTCCGCGGAGACCGAACCGCCCTTGAATGGGGCGCCAAATACTTTTTCTGGCACGTCCTTCCACCCCTTAAAAGCAACATTCACCGTTTTATAGATCAATCCCACCGCGAATCCCGCAAAGATCGTGGCCGCGCTGGTGCCGCGTTGCGCCAGGGAAGCACCGTTTGGCTTTTGGACGGTTGCCGCCATCTTCGACTCCTCTGAAGCCCCTGCTTTAAGCACCTCGGCACAAGCGGTGCCCTCCGGGTATTTGAGGGTATCGTGCTGCTGCACGATCAAGGCGCGACGCAAAGGGATCATCATCAATACACCAAGCAATCCCCCCAGGACCGAGACTAGGAGAACGCGCGTCACTTCGAGGTCAAAACCCAGGATCATGATTGCCGGCATGGTGACGCCGACGCCGAACGCGATCGATTCGCCAGCCGATCCTGCTGTTTGAACAATATTATTCTCCAGAATCGTGGCGTCTTTGATCCCGAACTTCGAGGCGAGCCGAAATAGAGTAATGGAAATAACGGCCACCGGAATGGAAGCACTGACGGTGATTCCGACTTTGAGGACCAGATAAAGAGAAGAAGCGCCAAATATCATCCCCAGGATTGTTCCCAGGATGACGGCACGGGCCGTGCACTCTCTAAGTTTCGTCTCCGGAGGGATATACGATACGACAGGTTCAGTGGCCATAATGTGCGCAGTGCTGCGCCAAAGGATACTGATGGCCAGCGGAATGTTCAATTAGGTTTTCGATGTCCGCCCTCTTAAAACAGAACACGCTCGGAAACGTGTTTGCCATAATCGTTCTTTCGACAGCATGATATCGAACCGGCATGCAAAGCATTACCGATGCTTCGAGCGAGAATGGTTGGTTGCGAAGAATTTGGTTCAAGAACTTCTTGAGCCTGGTTCCATACACTTTCATTACTCCCAAGGGCTATCGCATCGAATGCCGGCGACGTTACGAAATTCGGATGTGCGAAAAGATCTTTGCCTGCGATCAATATCCTCTCGACAGGCTCGGAATCCCGATTGAAACGGTTCTCGATGTAGGCGCGAATATCGGAGTATTTTCAATGTTCTGTGCCGATCGTTTCTCGGCCACCGTGAAAAAGATCATTGCGGTCGAGCCTTTCCGAAAAAACTTTGAGCGCATATCCGAGACTGTCCAAAGAAATCGTTTGGATCAGCTCGTTCGCCCTCTGAATCTCGCCGCCGGAAATGAACGCGGACAAGGCAGTCTGCTCCTGGCCGATTCGCACTATTCCAATTCGCTGCTACCCTCCAAGGTCAAATCACCAAAAGCAGCGCAACCGGTCGAGGTGACGACCTTGAATGATTTGATGCGGGAAAAGGAACTAAAACGGGTCGATCTGCTAAAGATCGATGTGGAAGGCGTGGAGCTAAAAGTCTTGGAGGCCGCGGCAGACGTCCTCGCCGTCACCGGTGCCCTCGTCATCGAGGCGCACAAAAACTTCTGCACTTTCGGACAGCTCCGCAAGTTGCTCGGGCGTTACTCGCTTGCCCCCCTCGAAGGCACCAACGCCGCCGACGACAGTTTCGGCGACTTCTGTTTTGTGCGCCGGAACGCGTGAAGCTTCTGATCCTATCGCCAGATTTTCCTGTCTGGGACGGAGGAGTCGCGGTCTTCGCGGAGAAATTGGCCACGGGATTTGCCGCCGCCGGACAGCAAGTCACCGTCCTGACACCTCGGCAACTTCCGGGAGACGCGGACTTCGATCGAGGCTTGACCTACCCGGTGCGCCGGACGCGCAACGTTAAGGATAGGTATCTCAAATACCTTTACGCCGGATGGATGCTGCATCGGTTATTTCGAAGCATGTCGTTCGACGCGGTGCTGTCCACCACTTGGTTTCCTTACGCGAATGCCGTCCTTCGATCGGCGCCGCGAACGCCGCTTTTTCTCTTGGCTCACGGCAATGACTTTCTGGAGCGGCGCTGGCGGAAATCGTTTTGGAACAGACGAATGCTAAGTGCATTCACGCGCGCCACCACGGTGATCGCTGTCAGCAACCCGACGAAGAAAGCTTTGATAGCCAGAATACCGCAGATAAATGGAGAAGTTCCGGTCATCTTTCCGGCGGTAGATCCGGCTGAGTTCGAACCACAACCGACGGGACCTTCCAATCGGATCCTTCTTTCTCTCGGACGGGTTGTCGAACGGAAAGGGCAGGACATGGTTATTCGTGCTTTGCCCGGGATTCTCGCCGAATTTCCAGATGCGGAGTATTGGATTGCGGGACGTGGAGCGTATCTAGAAAGCCTCAAAAACCTGGCACGATCGCTAAACGTTGACGAGAGGGTCCGCTTTCTGGGCTTTATTGATGCGAAAGCCCGCCATGAACTTTATCGGCAGTGTGCTATTTATCTGATGCCCAGCCGGATGAATGAAGAGGCGGGAGATTTCGAAGGGTTTGGCATCACTTTCCTGGAGGCGAATGCCTCTGGAAAAGCAGTCATTGGCGGCCGATCCGGTGGCGTCGTCGACGCGGTGATCGATGGAGAAACTGGTTATCTCGTGGACCCGCAAAGTCCAAAAGAGATTGCGGAAAAAGTCTGCCTGTTGCTTCGCAGACCGGACCTGGCGGCGCAATTCGGCCGGGCCGGGAGGGCGAGGGTAGAGACGATTCTCAATTGGTCGAATACCGCCAGTCAATTCCTGGCGGTGATAGAAAAACATACCCCCAGTTCATTGGCGCAAAAGCGTGCCGTCTTGCCGGATCAAAATCGGTTTTGACACCGTGTATCGCTGCCCGCCCTTCCACGCTCTGGTTCGCATCACGACCATGAGCATCCCGTCCTCGCGAGGTAGCCACTCTATCGGAACCAACTCCAAACGCTCATAAGCGGAGCGGGCGGCATTGCCAATTAATCCAATCCCGAGGCCATCGGTACTGAGATCGACCGCCAAATATCCATTATTGGATCGCTTGAGAAAAACCCACGCGGAGGGTGCTGGGGAATTTGTGACGGAGATCGCCACCGCTGTTCTATTGGAATTCCAAAGACCGCGAGTCAAAGCAAGGGCGAGATCGTTGCTAGAGACGCCTTCCCCCAAGGATTGCCGGGCATAAGCGAAGAGCTCACCGTCCGTTTTGGATTCGGCCGACACCGGATGCGCTTGTGCGAACGCGCCCATAATCAGCATGAAAATAAATCGGCTCATTTTCCAGCGAGATTCCAGGTGGAGTGACTTTCTTACTTCAACTGTTCTTTCAACACTTCCACCGCTTTCTCGATTTGCCGATCATGACCAGCCAGAAAGTCTTCCGGAACGTTGTCGACGAAAATATCGGGTTGGACGCCATAGTTTTCGAGACTCTCTCCCTTGGCTGTAAAAACTCCGACCGATGGGGTGCGAATTGAAGAACCATCCAGCAAGCGATAGGCGCTCGTGCCAATGACAGCGCCCATGGTTGGGACCCCGATCACCTTTCCCAACCCAAGCGTGCGAAAACCTTCCGGGAACATTTCGGCGTTGCTGGCCGAGCGTTCATTTTGCAGAACGGCCATGGGGCCGAAGAAGGCTTGGACTGGCCGGGACACTTCGACCGAACCTCTTCGGCGCCAGGCTTGATATTTGACGCGCTGATTTAAGATCTCCAATAACTCCTGATCGATCCCGCCGCCCCCGTTAAACCGTTCGTCGATTATCAACGCGCGTTTACCGAGATTCTTGAGAAGGTCCCGCTGGAATTTTTGAAACGAGGGAGCATCCATCGCTTTGATATGGAGATAGCCAATAGTCCCTTCCGAAAGTTTGGCGACCATGGCTGCCCGGCTGTCTACCCAACGCTCGTAATCCAGATTCGCCTGCGCGGCCGAACTGAGCGGTTCGAGGCTGATTGTCCACGCGCCGTCTGATTCTGGTTTCGAGTTAACGGTGAGTTCGAACTTGCGACCTGGCACGAGATTGAAAAGTTTCCAGTAATTGTCTGTCGTCTTCAACGGCTTGCCATTGATGGCCAGAATGAAGTTACCAGTCTTTAACTTAATGTAGTCATGATCGGCGGGACCTTTCTTGTAGATGTGGCCAGCCTTGTAGTAGCCGGAGGAATCGGGCTCCACATCGAAGCCCGGATAGCGAGTCTGGGGACGTTCCTGTCCCTCCGCGCGACTGCCCGCGGTCACGCCAGTATGGGAGGCGTTGAGTTCTCCAATCATTTGCATGATCAGGGACCGGAGTTCATCCGAGTCGGCGATATTCGCTTGGAGCGGCTGGTATTTCTCCTTCGCTGCTGCCCAATCGACCCCGTGCATCTTCGGGTCGTAAAAACGGTGTTTCATGACCCGCCAAGCTTCCTCGAAGACCTGCCGGCGCTCAGCGGCTTCATCAATCTCCAAACGCACCGTGAACGAAACCCGGCGCGGGGCTGATGCTGGGGTGGTTTCGGTCGCGGTGGACCCACCCCGGCCACCTCTCGATCCACTCCGCGCCCCGCCCGTTCCGGCGGCGCCAGAGTCACTCCCACCTGAACTTGGCGCGGAAACGGAATAGAGCGCGCCACCCTGCAGATAAAAAATACTGCGTCCATCCTTTGACCATTGGGGCTCCGCTGGTCCACGCCCGCCCCCGGTCCTTGTACGAGGCGTCTCATCGCTAGGTTCCGGGGCGGGCGGCTGAGACAGTCGGGTGAGCCGCGTCCCATCTTCGGAAATTGTGTAGAGAGCCGAACCGGTGGTGGCGGCACCCTCGGCGCTCTCATCGCCGCCACTCGCCATCAAGGCGTAGGTCCGGCTATCGGGCGACGGCGCAACCGTCACGACAGATCCGCCGAAGCGAGTCAATTGCTTGATGCGACGGTCCAAGCCGTCCCACTCGATCTTCACTTCAACCTTGGTGTCGCGATTCCGACGGGTTGAGTCCGTCCCTTCCGTGGCCCGAGGGGCAGCGGCTTGGGCTTGTTCCTCGGTATCGACATCGCGGTCGTCCGGGTTCTTTTCGATGTGGGTTAAAGCCACGCTGTACAATTGGGTAATGGTGCGATTAAGCGATGACATACTCGGTGCACCCACGCCGCCGAGCAGTAGCAGCTTGCGACCATCGGGTGTCCAGCGCGCTCCCGCAGAGATCAGGAAATCATCGCCACCGATCATCCGCTCTTCACCGCCCTCCAGAGGCTTAACGTAAACGTGCGACCGCAAGATAGAGTCCTGTTTGGCGTAGGAAATCCATTTACCATCCGGTGAGAATTGCGGCGTGGTGATCTGGGAGATTTCGCTCGAGGCGAGAATCTCGGTCTTGGAGTTCTCAATGTCCACGCGCCGGAGTTTTTGATCCGAGCCGGACCAAAGGAGAGTCTTCGAATCGGGTGCCCACGTGAAAGACGGCTTCTCACAATCGACATCGCTCAGTTGCTTGAGGTTGTTGCCACGCTCATCGGCGATCCAGATTTCCTCCCGTCCCGATCGATCCGAGACGAAGGCGATTCGTTTTCCGTCGGGCGACCAGGCTGGATTCTGGTCTCGCCAAAAGCTTTCGGTGACGCGTTGCACCTCGCCACGATCCGTGGCAATCGTAAAAATTTCTCCATGCGTTGAAACGGCGGCGCGTTTAGTTGAAGGCGATAAACTGAAGCTCTCGGCCTCGCCCTGGATCGTGCGCAACTCGATCTCGTTCTCCTTCACGTCGGATGTAATATTGACGTGAATCTCGGTCGATGCACCGGAGGCAACGTCCAATTTCCAAAGCCCGAAATTCTCTTCGTAAACGATCGTCTTTCCATCCGCGGAAATAGTTGGAAAAAACAGATTGCCGTTTGTGTGATGAGTCACCTGTTCAAGAACGCCGCCTTGCTCCGAGATTTTCCAGATATTGTTGACGCTCTTCATCACCTCCGGGCCGCCGAATTTCACTCCCTTCTCATTCGTAAGACGGTCCGCGACAAAATAAATCTGTCCGCCAGGTGCGTACATGGGCCAAAGATAATTTCCCTTGTAATCGGGGTCGGCCAGCTTTGTAAACTTCTTCGCGGCCACATCCATTACCCACAGATCGGCGGCATAACTGCCACGATAATGCTGGCGCGACCACGTCGCTGGGTGACGCGTCAAGGCGAGCTTTGAGCCGTCTGGGGAATAATTCCCCCACGATCCCCAATCCGTGGCAATTGACTGTTCCATTCCACCGTCGACCGAGACTTCCCAAAGCGTCGTAACGTTCGGAAAAACACCTTTGGCGCGGGCTGAGGAAAAGAGAATCTTTCGGCCATCCGGCGCCCATCCCACTACCATGTCGTCGGCGGTGTGGAAGGTCAGTTGCCTCGGCTTACCACCGGAGGCGGGAACGACGTAGGTGTCATAATTGCCGTCACGGTTCGAGGAAAAGGCAATCATTGAGCCATTCGGCGAGAAGCGCGGATAAATGTCGCGGGCACTGTGATCGGTCAGGCGCCGAGGGTCGCTGCCGTTGTCGTTCGCCACCCAAATATCACCCAGATAGCTGAAGGCGATTTTTCCATTTGAATAGGTGGGGTGACGCAAAAGCCGGGCTTGGCCTTGGGCCAAAGCCGGACCCGCGGATTCAGCGGCGGAGAGGGTGAGAACAGAAAAAACTACTGCTGCCGAGAAGAGTATTTTCATGCTGGGATTAAGTTCGATTCTTCGCCCACGTGGAGTTGTTGTCGAGATTTCCTTGCAAAGGCTGCACAGAATCCTAGAAACAAAAGCTATCCATGCGAGTTTGCATTTTGCTAGTCCTTTCCCTTTTCACCGTTCCCATTACCTCCGCTCAGAGGCCGAACGTCCTGTTCATTCTTTGTGACGATTTGCGGCCCGATGCGCTCGGCTGTTATGGGTCGCCTTATGTGAAGACCCCGAATATAGACCGACTGGCGGCGGAAGGTGTTCGATTCAAGAACACTTTTTGCACGACTTCCCTCTGTTCTCCTAGCCGCGCCTCCATCCTGAGCGGCCGCTATGCGCATTCGCACCGGGTTTTGAATAATTTCACGGAATATCCCACGAACCTCGCGAGCTTTCCGTCCGCGCTGCATGAGGCGGGATATCAAACGGCCTACATCGGCAAATGGCACATGGGTGAGGACAACGATGCGAGAAGGCCGGGTTTCGATTATTTCGCGACGCATAAAGGCCAGGGAAAGTATCTCGATACGGAATTCAACGTGGATGGGGTTCGCAAGGTATTACCCGGTTACTACACCCATGTGGTTACCGGCTTGGCGCTAAACTGGCTTCAACAAAACCGAGGGGGACAACCGTGGCTTCTTATGCTGGGGCATAAAGCGCCGCATAGCTTTTACGTTCCAGAGGAGCGCTATGCACACGTGTTCGATAACGTTCGCGTACCCTACCCTGACTCAGCCTTCGATCTCGAAACGAAACCCGCCTGGGTCAAAGAGCGGCGTTCCACCTGGCATGGAATCTACGGTCCGCTCTTCGAGTGGCGAAAAAACTTTCCCGACGACCGGCCGGAAGCGGTAAAAGACTTTGAAAACATGACCCATGCTTATTGGGGAACAATCCTCTCCGTCGACGATAGCGTCGGCCAACTGGTCAACGCGTTGCGGCAGAGTGGCCAATTAGAGAATACCTTGATCATTTTCATGGGTGATAACGGCTTGCTCAATGGCGAGCATGGGATGGTGGACAAGAGAACGATGCATGAGCCAAGCATTCACATTCCGCTGATTGCCAGTTTCCCGAAGGCGCTCCCGCGGGCGCGCGTTGTCGAGGAGCAAGTCCTCACGCACGATCTCGCTCCTTCGATCCTTGAAGTCTGTGGTGCACCGGCACTTTCTGGTATCGATGGCAAATCGTTCGTCAAGCTGACGAAAGGAAACACTCGTGGCTGGCGAACCTCGTGGTTCTACGAATACAATTACGAGAAGCAGTTTCCCTATACGCCAAACGTTCGCGGAGTCCGCACCAGCGAATGGAAATATATCCATTATCCGCACGGCGATGGAACCGCAGACCGGCACACGGCCGAGCTCTACAACTTGAAGGCCGATCCCGAAGAACGTAAAAATCTCGTTAACGATCCGGCTTCCGCGAGGCAACTAGCGTCGCTCCAGTTAGAACTGGCCAATCTCATGAAAGCGAGCGGGATAGAACAGGATATTATGCCAATCGACGAAGGCGTCAAACAAACCCTCCCCGATCAGAAAATTCGTTAATAGGGTCCATCAATGGATCCCGGAAAAAGAAAAAACCCGTCCCTCCTTAGAACGGGTCAGGCTTAATCACACAGATAGGAAAGGCGCGTGGGTAGCCCCACGCGTGTATTACCTTAGCAAGTAAGGTAAATTGTGCCTATCGGGAATTGTACGGATAGGCTGGTTCGGCTTTCAGCCATCAATGACGATGGCGGCGTTTGACGTTTAATTGCGTCAATGAATGCAATAACGCTGCGTTTACCAAAGCGGTTTCTTCGTCGGAGAGCTTCTCCTGCAAACGGGCCTCGGCCCGTCGTTTGGCTTCTTCGGCCTTTGCCTCGTCGATATCGTTGGCCTTAATAGCCATGTCGGTCAGAACTGCGACTCGCGTGCCGGTGATCTCCACAAACCCTTCACCCACGGCCAGGAAATAATCCTGCCCATCTTTGCGGACAGCGATTTCGCCCGGCACGATCTGGGTCATGAGGGGAACGTGCATCGGATAGATGCCCATCTCCCCCTCAACCCCCGGCAGCGTCACCATCTCGACATCTTCAGAGTAGGTCTGGGCGTCGGGAGTGACGATTTCGAGTTTAAGAGTATTGGCCATGCGCTCGGGAATTAAGCTTCCTGGATTTCCTCGATCTTGCCCTTCATGTAGAAGTTGCCTTCGCCAACGTCATCATGCTTGCCATCGAGGATTTCCTTAAAGCCTTTTACCGTATCGGCAACAGCAACCTGTTTCCCCGAACGGCCCGTGAAGACTTCCGCCACCGTGAACGGCTGGCTGAGGAAGCGTTGAATTTTACGGGCGCGGAATACGGTTAGCTTGTCGTCGGGTGAAAGCTCGTCCATACCGAGAATTGCAATGATGTCCTGCAAATCTTTGTATCGTTGCAGCACTTTCTGCACCCCACGAGCTACGTCATAGTGGGCTTGACCCACGATTTCCGGCGTCAAGGCGCGGGAGTTCGAAGCGAGTGGATCGACCGCCGGAAAGATTCCGAGCTCTGCGATCGAGCGTTCCAGCACGATCGTCGCGTCCAAGTGCGCGAATGTCGTGGCAGGCGCCGGGTCCGTTAGGTCGTCCGCAGGCACGTACACCGCTTGGAAGGAAGTGATCGAACCTTTCTTCGTAGATGTAATACGTTCCTGCAAGTCACCCATTTCAGCGGCAAGCGTCGGCTGGTAACCGACAGCGCTCGGAGTGCGTCCCAGCAGAGCCGAGACTTCCGAACCCGCCTGTGAAAAACGGAAGATATTATCGATGAAGAGCAGCACGTCCTGATTCTTTTCATCACGGAAATACTCGGTGATGGCCAAACCCGAAAGTGCCACGCGCAAACGGGCGCCCGGTGGTTCATTCATCTGCCCATAAACCAGCGCGACCTTCGACTTGCTCAGGTCTTTCTGATTGATAACGCCCGCTTCGGACATTTCGTGATAGAGATCGTTTCCTTCGCGTGTCCGCTCACCGACACCCGCGAACACAGAATAACCGCCGTGCTGCTTGGCGATGTTATTGATTAACTCCATGATGACGACAGTCTTGCCGACACCGGCGCCACCGAACGCGCCAACTTTTCCGCCCTTGAGGAAGGGGCAGATCAAATCAATAACCTTAATGCCGGTCGTGAGCACTTGAGGCGAGGTGGTCTGGTCAACGAGCGGAGGAGCCGCACGATGAATCGGGTAATATTTGTCGGCTTTGACTGGTCCGCGCTCGTCGACAGGCTGGCCGGTCACGTCGAACACGCGACCCATCACACCGTCACCGACCGGCATGGAAATGGGGGCGCCGGTATCCGTGACTTCGTACCCGCGCTTGAGTCCTTCCGTGGTCGACATAGCCACCGCGCGCACCCAGTTGTCGCCGAGATGTTGCTGAACTTCGAGAGTCAGCTTGACGGCTTGACCTTGGACTTTGAACTCAACCGTCAGCGCGTTGTAGATTTTCGGGAGTTGGTCCGTGAATTCGACGTCCACAACAGGACCGATTACCTGGACTATTTTGCCTTTATTCATGAGTATAAATTTCTTCGGATTCTCGCTTCTTAGCCCATCGCCATGGCCGCGCTGGTGATTTCCAAGAGCTCCTTCGTAATATTCGCCTGCCGAAGCTTGTTGTATTCGAGAGTCAAATCTTTGATCAGTTGTTTCGCGTTATCGGTCGCGTTCTTCATGGCGACCATGCGGGCGCTGTGCTCGCTAGCCTTTGCCTCCAGCAGGATCTGATAAACCTGGAAATTGAGATAGTGGGGAAGCAAAGATCCCAAAACATCGGGGGCACTCGGTTCGAACAGATACTCTGTCGCTCCAGTCGCCGCCGCTCCAGTCCCTGCGGCCAAGTCATCCTCCAAGTGAGTGGCGACCGAAAGGGATTTGACATCGGTGACCGGCAGGAGCGTTCGAATTTCCGGTTTTTGATTCAACGTGGAAATGAAGTTCGTGAAAAGGACCTGAACACGCCCCACTTCTCCCTTGAGAAACAAATCCTGGGCGAATTTCGAAATTGCACGCGCCTCCGCAAACAATGGAGCATCTTTGTAAGTGAACTCGGCGGCCAATTGCCGCTTGGTGCGAACAATAAATTGGGACGCTTTTCTACCGGCCGTAATATAGATGGTGGTCGCTTTGTCGAACTTGCCAGCTTCGCGCAGCAAATTGCTGTTCAACGCTCCCGCCAGCCCTTTATCGCTGCTGACAACGATCAGTCCGACCTTATCCGTATCCCTTTCCAGCACATTGGGATCCTAAGCTTAGAATTCCACGTGGACAAGTTGTCGC
>JADMIO011285591.1_pt1 | contig 70716 bp, 69 predicted proteins | sample 8958161 | NCBI WGS metagenome assembly JADMIO01 (sample SAMN16585339, study PRJNA669376) | soil metagenome | isolation source: Crop rotation soil | place: USA: Cullars Rotation, Alabama | collected 2011 | reverse complement strand
GCCGCGACTTCAAGTCACGTGAATTCCAAGCTTCGGATCCCACTGTGCTGGAAAGAGTTCCTCCGGCGTCGTCCCCCTAGGCGTCAACCCCTGAGCATCCAACTTCGCCTTCACCTCCGGATCCTCCAACGCCTTCTTCACCTCCCCCGCCAACCGCGCCGTGATCTCCTTCGGCGTCCCCGCCGGCGCCATCAAGGCAAACCAGCTGTTGAACTCGAAGCCGTTCAGCCCGCTCTCCCCCACCGTCGGCACATCCGGGAACTGCGCCATCCGCTTCGGCGTCGTCACACCGATCAACCGCACCTTGCCCGCCTGGATCAGCGACTTCACCGTGCTGATGCCCTGCATGGCCGTCAGCACCTCGCCGGCGCCCACGCCCACCGCGGCCTGCGTGGCGCCCTTGTAGGGCACGTGCTGCATCTGGATGCCGGCCTGGCTGGCGAAGAGCGCCATCGCGATGTGCTGCGGGCTGCCGTTGCCGCCCGAGCCGTAGTTGATCTTGCCCGGCTCCTTCTTCGCGGTGGCGATCAGGTCGGCGGCGGTCTTCTCGGGCGCCTGCGCGTTCACCACCAGGCCCCACTCCACCGTGGCCACCAGCGAGATGGGCTCGAAGTCCTTCGTGATGTCCCACGGCATCTTGGGCGTCATGTTGGGCACCATGGTCATGATGCTGTCGTTGAAGCCGCCCAGCGTGTAGCCGTCGGGCGCGGCCTTGGCCACGTTGCCCGCGCCGATCAGTCCCGCGGCGCCCGGCTGGTTCTCGATGACGATGCCCACGCCCATGTTGCGTGCCATCTTCTCGGTGACGATGCGGGCGGCGTTGTCGACGGCGGAGCCGGCAGCCAGGGGGACGATGACTTTGATGGGTTTCGTCGGGTAGCCGGATTGGGCGTTGGCGGAAAGGGCCAAGGTTGACGCGAGAACAAACGTGGTGAACTTCATCAGGGCTCCTGCAAGACGCTGGGTCCCGGCCTGCGCCGGGACGACGGTTAGTTGGAAAGCGGTTGTACGCCCAACTCGCGGGCAAAGGAATCGAGTTGGGCCAGTAGTGCCGGCGGCAGCGCGATGCCTTCCTTCTCATGCAGCTCGCGCTTGGCGTGGCTCTGCTCGCCGGGCAGCCAGATGCGCTCCACGCCCGGCATGCGCTCGCTGCCGCGCATCTCGCGGATGAGTTGGTCCACCTTGGCCTTGAACTCGTCGCCTTCGCCGAAGGCATCGGGGTCGATCACGCAGATCGCCTGGCCGGTGTTGGTTTCGGTCACGTCGTCGGCGTTGAAGTCGATGGTCTCGCTGCCCATCGCCGCGCCGTTCAAGGTGCCGGCCAGGATGCCCACCACCAGCGCCAGGCCGTAGCCCTTGTAGCCGCCAATGGGCAGAAGGAAGCCCTCGGCCGCGCGCTTGGGGTCGGTCAGCGGCTGGCCATTGCGGTCGATCATCCAGCCCACCGGCATCTCTTCGCCGCGTTGCGCCTTGGCCTTCACTTTGCCGTACGCGGCCACCGTGGTCGCCATGTCCAGCACGATGGGCGGCTCTTCGCCGGCCGGGATCGCGCAGGCGATCGGGTTGGTGGAAAGCAGCATGTCCACGCCGCCCCACGGCGGCAGGTGGTTGGCGTTGCCCACGGCAAAGTACAGGCCGATCATGTCGTGCGCCAGTGCCATGCGTGCGTAGAGCGATGCGGGGCCGGCGTGGTTGGAGTGCCGCGCGCCTACCCAGGCCACGCCGCAGTTCTTTGCCTTCTCGATCGCGATTTGCGCCGCGCGCTGCATGACGAGGTGGCCCATGCCGTTGTCGCCATCGATCAGGGCCATCGCGGCCTTTTCCCGCACGACGCGGATGTCCGGGTGCAGGTTCATGCCACCCGCGCGGATGCGGCGTGCGTAGGGCATCAGGCGGATCACGCCGTGGCCGTCGGAGCCTTGCGCCTCCGCCTCGGCCATCAGGCGGCCGCACGTGGCGGCGTCATCGGGCGGCAGGCCGAGGCGTGCGAGGCACGTAGTGATGAATTCGCGCAATTGCGCGACGGGGATGCGGCTGTTGGTCATGCGCCAATTCTGGGTCCCCACGGCATGCGCGCGCAAATGCCCTCCGGAACCTTCCTTGGCTCGCAAGTTACACACAAGCGCGTGAGCCTCGCAAGACCGGAGGAAGCTTTGTCCGCACCTATCTCCCGCCGGAACTCGACGGGTTTGCCCGTCGCGAACGTTTCGGCAAGTTCGCCGTCATCGTCCGAAGAACCCGAAAGCCCGCCAACGGCAAACAAGTCGAACCCCCGGCATTGGCAGTTCGGCCTCCCCCAGCGCCTCAAGCGGGAGCACGACACCGTCGTCCACATGGACATGCTGGGTTCCCGTTCCGAAGGTCCGGACGGCCTGGGTCATGACGAAAGTTCGTCGGTTCCCGGCCCCTACGCCTTCCGGCTCGCCGCGCGACAGGCGGGCATCCTCGAGCGCAACGTCCGCGAGAACCCGGGCTACGCAGAGAGTCCCGAGGCAAAAGAGTTCATCCAGAAAACATTCGACCCCCTGCGCCACGTGCTTTACGTGGGCGCCGAGGGAGAATTCGACAACGAACCCGAACCCGAACCCGACGCCGCCAGCGGCAGCGAATCCTCCGACGCGCAGCCCGCCAACAAGGGGGCGCTGAAAGTGAACTTCGCGGCCATCATGGGCGACAAGGGACTGACCGACGAGCAGAAGACCCTCTTGCTCAATCACACCCTGAGGTTCATCGACTCGCCGCCGGGCACCGCGCCTTCAGGGTTCGATCCACGCAAACATCTCGAGCGCGACCACCGGGGATGGCGCGTGAGGCACGCCGATATCCAGGCCGACGAAGGGCTGGGCCCGAAGGAAAAGATCGATGTCTGCCGGTGGGCGCATGCGCGTGCGCAGAAGCTGGAAGACGACGGCGCCATCGAGCTTCCCGCCGAGGGCATCGTCGCGCTGCGGAATGACGAACTGGATCCCCGCACGTTGCGCTTCGTGGTGATCGGCTTGTCCGTGGTCGCCTTGGCAGTGGCAGGTACCACCATCTGGAAACTTGTGCACGACGGTTCCGGGCATTGGGAGCACACACCGGGCGACCCTTACAACGTGACCTTGTACCATGAGACGGAAATCACCACGGGGGAGGCCCAGGCGTACCGCACCTACTGGGAAGAGTGGATGACGGCCGCTCATGGCAACTACACCTCCGACCAGAGCACCTGGAGCTTCAACGAGCAGGTCGCCGCGCCGGTCAACAGCATCCGCTCCGAGACCCGATGGACACCCGGCCCGGACATCTGGCGCTCTGGCGCCGCCGGGCTATCGAGCTTCTTCTCGGCAGTCTTGAGAATCGCGATGCAACTCCTCATCCTTCATCTGCTGAACGCAAGGACATGAACCGCGACACGCATCCGGACCCCGACGTCGCATCGGTCGTCGCGCGGTCGGCAGCCTTGCTCCAATCGCACGCACCGCGGCTGAGGGGGATGCTCAAGAAAGCCCCCGACACGGACGCCCTCCCGGGCATCCTCGGCCAGCCACCCGCGGACTTGCCCGTTTTCTACGACGTGGCCGTCCGCTTGTGCGATGAGGGGCGCTTCGAGCAGGCAATCTTTCCCGCAATCGCCCTGACGCTCTGGCATCCGCAGGAGGCGCGTTATGCCTTCATCGCGGCCACTGCGATGCAGAGGCTGGGCCAATTCGCACTCGCAATGGCGTACTTCGCGGCGGCGGGATCGGCCGATGGCGAAGGCCTGGGTTCGGCAACCGCTTTCCGCATCGGCGAGTGCCTGGAGGCCCTCGGTCGCCCGGAGGAGGCCGCGCAGGCGTTCGATGCGGCCGTGGATGCCAGCCGATCGGATGCCGACATGGCCCATGTCCAGCATGCCGCGCAGCAAAGGTCAGATGAATTGCGCCGCTGCTGATCCATGCGTCGATACATAAAAAGGTATTCCCCCAAACGAATGAGAGATTCGACGCTCTGCCAACTAGTGCACAACGCGCAAGCGCATCGCGGTAGCACCCAGTCGCAATTGAGCCTAGGATGAAACACAAGTTCAACAGGGAGGTCGACGCTACGGGGCCATGAGAGCCCGGGCATCGGCCGGCAATGGTCGATGATCCAAGCAGTCCCCACGTCGTGACGCAGCAAGCGAGCTTCGTCTCCACGCTGCGCCCCCCGGCCTCGCATCGAAAGGCCGCGTCTTTCGCGGTCGCCGTCTCGCTGTTGGTTTTCCTCGCCGCCGCTCCCTACGCCCAGCACCCGCTCGCCCCCGTCGGCGCCTTCCTCCCCGTCTACCAGTCGGCGCTGGTCATCTTCGACCTGATCACCAGCGTGCTGCTCCTCGGGCAGTTCCGCATCCTTCGCAACCGCGGGCTCATCCTGCTGGCGGCGGGCTACATGTTCAACGCCCTGATGGCGACGGCGCACCTGTTGAGTTTTCCGGGCCTGTTCGCGCCGGGCGGCCTGCTCGGTGGCGGCGGGCAAACCACGGCGTGGATCTATTACTTCTGGCACATGGGCTTCCCGCTGTTCGTCATCGGCTATGCATTCTTCAAGCCGAACGGCCAGGAGCACACCATGACGGGCAGCGTCGGCGTGTCGGTGTGGGCCGCGAGCGTTACCGCCATCGCCGTGGGGGCGACCATGGTGCTGGCCGCCACCGCCCTGCACGACCTGCTTCCGCCGATCATGAGCGGCAACAGGGATGCACCGGGCAAGCTCCTCATCGCCGCCATCACGTGGGTGCTCGGCCTGGGCGCCCTGGGCATCATCTGGCGCCGCAAGCCGCACTCGGTGCTCGACCTGTGGCTGATGGTGGTGCTTTGCGTGTGGACGGCGGAAACGGCCTTGACCTCCGTGCTCAATGGCGGGCGTTTCGACCTGGGCTGGTACACCGGGCGCATCTACGGCCTGCTGGCCAATGGCTTCGTACTGGCGGTGCTGCTGCTGGAAAACGGCACGCTCTACGCGCGCCTCGCCGAGAGCAACCGCCTTCTCGCCGACAAATCCGAGGCGCTCGAGATCACGATGTCCGACCTGCAGCTGGCCAACCGCGACCTGCAGGCCTTCGCCGGCAGCCTGGCGCACGACCTGCAGCAGCCGCTCACCACCATCGCCGCCTTCTCGCAGGTGATGCAGAAGAACGCCGACCGCCTGCCCGCCTCGGATGTGGCGAACCTCGGCAAGATCACGGCAGCGGCCGCCACGGCCAAGCGCATGGTGCGCGGCCTGCTGGAGTTCGCGCGGCTCGGGCAGGCGCAGGTGAACATGGCGCCGGTCGACCTGAACCAGGTGGTGGGCGAAGCGCGCAGCGCCATCATGGCCGCCGAGTCGCGCCACATCGAATGGCGCATCGCCCCACTACCGCGTGTGCACGGCGACGCATCGCTCCTGCTGCTGGCCTTCATCAACCTGCTGTCGAACGCGGTGAAGTATTCGCGCAACCAGCCGCGCACGGTGATCACGATCGAATCGGTGCCGCACCCGCCCGACCGCTACGACGTGAGCGTGAAAGACAACGGCGTCGGTTTCGATTCTGCGCACGCGACGCGCCTCTTCCGCCCCTTCGAGCGCCTGCACACGGCGGCGGAGTTCGAAGGCACCGGCATGGGCCTGGCCAACGTGCGCCGCATCATGGAAAAGCACGGCGGCAGCGTGCGCGCGCAGGCGCGCCTCGGCGAGGGCGCGGTGTTCACGCTGCGCCTGCCATCCGCCGCCGAAGTGCCGCCACCGCGCAAGCCGGGCTCGTCAGGATGGGGCAAGCAGTCCGGGCCTGGGCCGCTGGTTGCGAAGCTGACATAGAAAACTGCGCCAGCATCACCACGTCGCGGTCCTTGATCCGCGCGACAGCATCGGCGATCTTGCGGTCGTGATCGTCCGCGCGGCCGGCGGCGAGGTCGTCCATCGCGCCCGGCACGTGCACGGTTTGAAGGTCGACCTGCAGGTTGCGCTCGCGCGCCATCTGCTCGATCTCGGGCGCCATCGAATCGATCGAAGGCGCGAAGGTCGCGACCAATGCCAGCTTGCGGCCCATGCCCAGCGCCTCGTCGAACATCGCTTCATTGGGCTTGAGCGTCGGGATGCCCACCACCCGCCCCGCCTCCTCGATGGCCGGCCCGAAAGCGGAGCAGGTGAAGAGGATGCCCGCGGCGCCCGTCCCCTTGGCATACATCGCCAGGTCGACGAAACGCTTCGTCATCGAGGCCGTGAGCTCGCCGTCCCGCTGGCGGTCGCGCGAGAGCGAATCGTCCAGCAGGTGCATGCGCTCCGCTTCCGGCCACAGCGCGGAAAACGCGAAATTGATGGGCGATATGGAAAGCGGCGTGGCATGGATCAGGGCGATGCGCGGCATCCGGCGATTGTCGCTTCGTATACTGATGAGCTGGCCCCGGGAGGTTTCCTTGAAGTTCAGTTTCGCGCTTGCGGCCGTGGCCGCGTTGACGGTCGCCGGTTGCGGCGGCGGCGGCGGTTCCACCGAATCGCCGGGCACGGGCCCGCAATCCACCACCACCGTCACGGTGACGCCCAACACCTTCCAGGGTTGCACCGGCGTCCAGTCGCGCATGAACGCGGTTGTGTACTACCCGAAGGTCAACTTCAACCCGCCGCTGCCCGTGCTGCCGGAGGGTTCGTCGTATTACGCGCGACTCCTCACGACCGAGCCGGTCATTGACCCGGCCGAGGTATGGAACCTGGGACGCAACCCCAACGGGTTCACCATGGCGTTCAGCCTTCGCGACGTGATCCCCGAGGGCAACCACGCCGGCGGCGGCACGTTGCAGATCTGCCGCGACGTGAAGTGCACGGACGTCATCCCGACCACCGGCAACACGATGACCTACTCGGTGCTCGTGCAGCCGGAAACCCGGCTGCTCGTGGCCGGCGTGCACACCACCTTCTCGGAGCCGGCGCAGGTCCACACCGGCGATCTCGTCACGGTCACGTCGAACATCCCCGTGCGCTGGGACGGCTCGATGATCGACTACGGCCAGACGGTGGTTTCGGCCACCGCCACGCAGCTGCAGTTCATCGCGAAGAAGGCCTCGGGGATCATGTACCCCGAAGATGGCCACATCCGCGGCATGCCTTCGCTGTGCAACAACCAGCCGGGCGAGTTCGCGGCATTCCACATCGTCGACTAGGTTCGCCGCGCACGGGGCACAATCCGCCGGTCGTGCGCAAAGCCATTCCGCTCCTTGTCGTCCTCACGCTGGTGTGGGGCACCAATTGGCCGCTGTTCCCCATCGCGATGCGCGAAGTGTCCGTCTGGACTTTCCGCAGCGTCTCGCTCGTGGGCGCGGGCGGGGCCCTGCTGCTGCTGGCCCGCCTGCGCGGCGTTCCGCTGGCCGTCCCGCGTGAACACTGGCCCACGCTCCTGAAGGCATCGCTCGCCTACCTGGTGGTCTGGAACATCGCCAGCGGCTACGCGGCGATCCTCATCCCCTCGGGCCAGGCCGCGATCCTCGGCTTCACCATGCCTTTCTGGGGTGCGCTGATCGGCTGGTTCGCTTTCGGCGAACGGCCCGCCCCGCGCGTGCTGCTGGCCCTCGTGATTGGTTTCGCAGGCGTGCTGCTCCTCATCATCGACGGCATCAGCGCCTATGCGAAAGCGCCGCTCGGTTTCGCGCTGGGCCTGCTCGCCGGGATCGGGTGGGCCGTGGGCACGCAGATGCTCAAACGCAAGCCGCTGCCTGGCTCGCCGCTCGTCACGACCGGCTGGCAGCTGCTCATCGCCAGCGTGCCCATCACGGCCGTCGCGCTCGTGCAAGGCGGCGGCGAGTGGCACACGCCGTCGCTGACGACGGTGCTCGTGATCGCGTACATCACCTTCGTGCCCATGGCGGTCGGCAATGCGGCGTGGTTCAGCGTCGTGGGGCTGCTGCCCGCGAACATCGCGGGGCTTTCCGCGGTGATGGTGCCCGTCGTCGCGATGATCTCGGGCGCCATCGTGCTGCAGGAGCCGCTGGGGCTCGTGCAGTGGATCTCGATGCTGTGCTGCGCGGCGGGCGTGGCGCTGGCCTTGCAGCGCCGCGCCTAGGTCATTCCGCCTTCGCGCCGGACGACTGCACCACCTTCGCCCACTTCTCCGTCTCCATCTTGTGCAGCGCCCAGAACTGCTCGGGCGTGCCGGGGATGGGCACGCCGCCCAGGTTCGCGAGCTTCTCGCGCATGCCGGGGTCGGCCAGCGCGGCGTTCACTTCGCGGTTGATGCGCGCGACGGCGTAAGCGGGCGTACCCTTGGGCGCCGAGACGCCGAACCACGCGCTGGCCTCGTAGCCCGGCACGGTATCGGCAATCGCCGGGATGCCCGGCAAGGCCGGCGAGGCCTGCGCGGTCGTCACGCCCAGCGCGCGCACGCTGCCCGCGCGGATGTGGCCGATGATCGAAGGCATGTTGTCGAAGATCAGGTCGACCTGGCCGCCGAGCAGGTCGGTCGTGGCCGGGCCCGCGCCCTTGTACGGGATGTGCTTCATGTCGATGCCGGTCATCGCCTTGAAGTGCTCGCCCGACAGGTGCACCGAAGTGCCCGAGCCCGACGAAGCCATGTTCACCTTGCCCGGGTTCGCCTTGGCATAGGCGATGAACTCCGGCACCGTCTTCGCCGGGAAGTCCTTGCGCACGGTCAGCACGTTGGGCACGCGAATGATCCCCGCGACCGGCTGCATGTCGGCAAGGAAGTTGAACGTGAGATTCTTGTAGAGCGACGCGTTGATCGCATTGGCCGGGTTCACCAGGAAGATCGTGTAGCCGTCGGGCGCCGACTTGATCGCCATCTCGGTGCCGATGTTGTTGCCGCCGCCCGGCTTGTTCTCGACGATCACCTGCTGCTTGAGGCGCTCGGTGAGCCAGGTGGACATCAGGCGCGCCAGCAGGTCAGTGGTGCCGCCCGGCGGGTAGGGCACGATCCACTTGATCGGGCGGTTGGGGTAGTCGGCCTCGCTTTGCGCAAGCGAGATGACGGATGAGCACACAAGGGCCAGGCCAACAATGGCCTTCGACAGCAGGCGCATGGAGTCTCCTTTTGGGTCGCGGTCAGGCTAACGGCGCGCGTAAGCGGACGTCAACGGGCCTTTCCCTCCCGATACGAAAGGCGTACGCTGGCCGCCCACCCAACGCTTATGGAGTCCGCATGACCGCACCCGCCAACCCGAACAAGGCCCTCTGGGAAAAAGGGGACTTCACGCGCATCGCCGCCGCGATGCGCGAGAGCGGCGAGGCGCTCGTGAAGGACATCGGCATCGCCCCGGGCCAGTACGTGCTGGACCTGGGCTGCGGCGACGGCACCACCGCCCTGCCCTCGGCGCGCCTGGGCGCGAACGTGCTGGGCGTGGACATCTCCGCGCCGCTGGTGGCCGCCGGCAACCGACGGGCGCAGGAGGCGGGGCTGAAGAACGTGAGCTTCCGCGAGGGCGACGCGTGCAACCTGCAGGGCATCGAGAACAAGACCTTCGACCACGTAGTCAGCATCTTCGGCGCGATGTTCGCGCCCAAGCCGCTCGACGTGGCGAAGGAGATGGTCCGCGTCACCAAGCCGGGCGGCAGGATCACCATGGGCAACTGGATCCCGGGTGACCCGACTTTCGTCGCGCAGGTGCTGAAGATCAGCACGGCCTACTCGCCGCCGCCGCCCGAAGGGTTCGTCAGCCCGATGCTCTGGGGTGTGGAGCAGAACGTGGCCGAGCGCTTCGGCGCCGCGGGCGTTTCGCCCAACGACATCTCGTTCGCCCGGTCGACGTACACGTTCCGCTTCGACGGGACGCCGGCGGGCTGGGTCGACACGTTCCGCCAGTACTACGGCCCGACGATGAATGCCTTCGAGGCTGCCGCGAAGAACGGCAAGGAGGAGGACTTGCGCCGCGAGCTCGAGGCCCTGGCGAGCTCGAAGAACGAAAGCACCGTGGCGGGCAAGACGGTCATCCCGGCGACTTTCCTGCGGGTGACCGTGAACGTGCGCTAGGGCTGCTGCTTGCGCCAGGCCTCGTAGCGCTTCTTGTTCTCTTCGTTGGGCGGGTACAGCCCGGGCAGCTGCGCGCCCTTTTCCACCTCCTGCATGATCCAGTTCTCGAGGTGCTCCTGCTCGGTGGCGGCGGCGATCACGTCGTCGAGCAGCGCCGCAGGGATGAGCACGGCGCCGTCCTGGTCGCAGACCACGACGTCGTTCGGGAAGACGGCGACGCCGCCGCAGTCGATGGGCTCCTGCCAGCCGACGAAAGTCAGGCCCGCCACCGAAGGTGGCGCGGCCCAGCCCTGCGCCCAGACGTCCAGGCCCGTGCCGAGCACGCCTTGCACGTCGCGCATCACGCCGTCCGTGACGAGGGCGGCCACGCCCTTCTTCACCATCCGCGCGCACAGGATGTCGCCGAAGATGCCGGCGTCGGTCACCCGCATCGCGCCGACGACCGCGATGCAGCCCTCGGGCATGGCCTCGATAGCGGCGCGCGTCGAGATTGGCGAGCCCCACGATGCGGGCGTCGCGAGGTCCTCTCGCGCGGGCACGAAACGAAGGGTGAAGGCGCGCCCCGCGATGCGCGGCTGGCCCTCCTTCATCGGCAATGCGCCGCGGATCCACGTGTTGCGAAGGCCCTTCTTGATCAGCACCGTGGTGAGCGTGCCGGTGGAGACGCCGAGGAGCGCCTGGACCTTGTCCTTTTCGAGGGGGAGCGGGTCGACTGGAGTCATGCGGCCAGTATAGGATTGCCGCCATGCGTACTTTGTCCTGCCTCTTTCTCGCCGCGCTGCTGAGCGCTTGCGCCACGCCCCCCTCGCCGCCGGTCACTACCGCCAGCGGGCTCGTCTACCAGTCGCTGCGAGAGGGCTCGGGCCAGCCGCCCGGGCCGACGAACGTCGTGAAGGTCTTCTACCGCGGCACGTTCCCCAATGGCAAGGAGTTCGACAGCTCGCTGAAGGAGCCGGCCGAGTTCCCGCTGAACCGCGTCATCAAGTGCTGGACGGAAGGCGTGCAGATGATGAAGCCGGGCGGCAAGGCCAAACTCATTTGCCCGCCGCAGATCGCCTATGGCGAAAAAGGCGCGGGCAACGGCGAGATCCCGCCCAACGCCACGCTGCACTTCGAGGTGGAGCTGCTGGAAGTGAAGCGATGACGGCCTACTGGCTGATGAAGTCCGAGCCCGACGAAGTTTCTGTCGACGACGCCATCGCCGCGCCGAAGTCCACCGTCGCGTGGACGGGCGTGCGCAACTACCAGGCCCGCAACTACATGCGCGACCACATGCGGGTCGGCGACGGCGTGCTGTTCTACCACTCGAGCTGCCCCGAGCCGGGCATCGCCGGCATCGGCAAGGTGGCGTCCACGCCCTACCCCGACCCCACTCAGTTCGACAAGAAGTCCAAGTACTACGACCCCAAGTCGAAGAAGGAAGAGCCGCGCTGGCAGCTCGTCGACGTGCAGGTGACGAAGAAAATTCCCCTCATCTCGCTGGCCGAATTGCGCGAGAGGCCCGAGCTCGCGGAGATGCTCGTGCTCAAGCGCGGCAACCGGCTGTCGATCACGCCCGTCGAACCCAAACACTGGAAGGCGATCGTCGGCAAGTGAACTTCACGCTCGTCGGTTTCGCGTGCACCGTGCTCCTGCTGTTCTGGATGGGGTTCTTCACGCTCGGCTCGCTGCCGCTGATGGTGCTGAAACACGACACGCTGCTCGACGCGCGGTTCATCCGGGGCCTGTTCGACGTCTACTACAAGGCGGTGATGGTGGTTTCGACGTTCGGCGCCGTTGCCTACGCCCTGGCTTCGCACGCGCTTTCGTCGGCGGCGATGTGCGTCATCTTCCTGGTGGCCTTTGCCAGCCGCAACACCGTGCTGCCGCGCATGGACCTGCTGCGCACGCGTCCCGATCCCATGGATGCGCCGGATATCCGCCGCTTCCGCCGCTTGCACGTAGCGGGCATGATGTTGAACTTCACCCAGCTGATCGGCATCTGCTTCGGCATGTCGCGCATGGGGCTCTAAGAGGAGACGACGATGAGAATCCTGCTGTCCGCAATCGCCCTGCTCGTTGCCGCATGCGCAACGGCTCCGGCTCCGCACCCCCACGAACACCACTCGCCGCCCTCGCGGGACCACGCGGGTGCGCTCTCGCGCGAGCAGGCTGCCGCGATCGTCGCCAGCCCGGACCGCACCGCGGCCGACCGCAAGAACGACGAGCGCCGCCGGCCCGCCGACATGCTGGCCTTCATCGGGGTTCGCCCGGGCATGCACGCGCTCGACATCAGCGCATCCGGCGGCTACACGACGGAGCTCATCGCGCGCGCCGTCGGGCCTTCGGGCCGCGTCACGGGGCAGTCGCTCATCCCGGCCACGGGCCCGCAAACGCCGCCGCCGCCCGCCTTCGTGGAGCGCACGAAGAACCCGAGGCTCGCGCACATGGGTTACGTGCGCCGCCCCTTCGAAGACCCGGTTCCGCCGGAGCTGAGGGGCCAGCTCGACCTGGTGACCTTCATGTTCAACTACCACGACATGGGCCACCTGGGCATCGACCGGGGCCGGTTGAACCGCTCGGTGTTCGCGGGCCTGAAGCCCGGCGGCATGTACGTCATCGCGGACCATTCGACCGTTCCCGGCATGGGGATGACGCAGTCCGGCACCTTGCATCGGGTGGATGAGGAACTGGTCGTGAGGGAGGTGGAAGCGGCGGGTTTCCGGCTGGTCGCGCGCGGCGACTTCCTGCGCAACCCGCAGGACCCGCGGTCCGAGGCCGAGCCCATTTATCCCAAGGACGAGTTCGTCCTGAAGTTCGTCAAGCCTCGCTGACGAGGCATTCGCCTACGCCGCGCGGACGTGCGGCGCCCTATGGTGGTTCCACAACCGGAGACCACCATGAGCATCCTGGGCAACCTCTTCAACAAGATTTTCCACCGGAACACGGGCGCGACGACCACCGCGCAGACCGCACCAGCAGGCAGCGGCACGGCGCCGCAACCGCAGGCCGCGCCACAAGGCGGCGGCGCCGCGGCCGCAACGGCGCAGCGCGTCGACATCGAGCAGGTGCTGAACGACATGGCCGCGAAGAACCCGCAGAAACTCAATTGGCGCACGTCCATCGTCGACCTGATGAAGCTGGTGGGCATGGAAAGCTCGCTGGCCGAGCGAAAGCAGCTTGCCGACGAACTGGGTTACACCGGGGACAAGAACGACAGCGCCACGATGAACATCTGGCTGCACAAGCAGGTGATGAAGAAGATGGCGGAGAACGGCGGCAAGGTGCCCGCCGACCTGCTCGACTGACGCAAACGAGCGCTTAAGCAGTCGCCGCCGCGCCATTGGTAGCAGGCGTAGGGGCGTGCTGTCCTACAGCGGCGAGCTCTGCCGCGCACCTATCATGGGCCTTCCGCGCGCCACTACGGCGCGCGCGTCATTTAAGGACCCCCATGAGCCAGGAAACGGAAGCGATCCTCTCGCTGATCCAGCAAGAGGAGCCCGCGGTGCTGAAAGGCTGGCTCGAAGAAGCCGGCACGTCGCATGACGGCGTGCAGCGCGCCAATGTGCAGGAAGCGCGCGAGCTGCTCCAGGCCATGAAGGCCGCGCTCGAGGCGAAGGCCGATCCCGAACAGTTCCAGGGCCCCGGGTGGGCGCCCTTGCGCGACGCGCTCTCCGGCGTTTCGCGCTCGCGCGCGGCGCAAGGCCAGACCGCCGGCGACACCAGCGTTTTCATGCTGGCGATCAAGCGGCCGGTCTTCCACATGCTGCAAAAGCGCCTGGGCAACGACCCGAAGCTGCAGGTCTCCTCGCTCTGGGCCCTCTCGTCGCTCGTCGACAAGATGGCGCAGTGGACGGTGAACACCTACCAGCAGTCGCGCGAGGACATCATCAAGCGCCAGCAGGAAGAACTGCTGGAGCTTTCCACGCCCGTGATCAAGCTGTGGGACGGCGTGCTGGCCGTGCCGATGATCGGCACGCTCGACTCCGCGCGGACCCAGGTCGTGATGGAGGCGCTGCTGCAACGCATCGTCGACACGGGCTCGCAGCTCGCGATCATCGACATCACCGGCGTGCCCACAGTCGACACGCTCGTTGCCCAACACTTGCTCAAGACCGTGAGCGCGATCCGCCTCATGGGCGCCGACTGCATCATCAGCGGCATCCGCCCGCAGATCGCGCAGACCATCGTTCACCTGGGGATCGACCTGCAGGGCATCGCATCGAAGGCGACGCTGGCCGACGCGCTGGCGCTCGCGCTCGAGCGCAACGGCCTGCGTGTGGTGAGCGTGAGCGACGCCGTCGCCGCCTGATCGGCGCCCGGCGATGAACCGCATCCCCATTCTGCAGATGGGCAGCTTGCTGCTCGTCACCATCCAGGTCGACATGCAGGACCAGACGGCATTGGCCCTGCAGGACGACCTGGCCAACAAGATCTCGACCTCGGGCGCCAAGGGCGTGCTCATCGACATCTCGGCCCTCGAGATCGTCGACTCGTTCGTCGGCCGCATGCTCGCGTCCATCTCCGGCATCGCGCGCATCCTCGACGCCGCGACCGTCGTGGTGGGGATGCAGCCGGCCGTGGCCATCACGCTCGTCGAACTCGGGCTTTCGCTGGAAGGCGTGCGCACCGCGCTCGACGTCGAACGCGGCATGGAACTGCTGCGATCGACGCGGCCGGGGAGCGCGCGCCATGCTTGAAAACGAAGGCGGCCTGCCGATCCGCAGCGAAGAGGACATCGTCGCCACGCGGCAGGCGGTGCGACAGCTCACGCAGCAGCTGAAGTTCTCGCTGGTCGACCAGACCAAGATGATCACCGCGGCGAGCGAGCTGTCGCGCAACACGCTGGTGCACGGGCATGGCGGACGCATGCGCTGGGAGATGCTCGAAGAGGGCATCAAGCGCGGCGTGCGCCTGCACTTCGAAGACACCGGCCCGGGCATCCCCGACCTGAAACTCGCGATGACGGACGGGTTCACGAGCGGCGGCGGCATGGGCCTGGGCCTGCCGGGCAGCAAGCGGCTCGTGCACGAGTTCGAGCTGGACTCCTCGCCCGGCAACGGCACGCGCGTGCGCATCACGCGCTGGAAGTAGCGCCGTGCCTTTCATCGCCGGCCGCACGCACGCGGTCTTCCCCATCGCCGATGCCAGCCGCGTCGGCGAAGCGCGCCGGCACGCGGCCTCCCTGGCGGCGCGCTGCGAGTTCGACGAGACGCTGGCCGGCCAGCTGGCGATCGTCGTGACGGAGCTCGGAACCAACCTCCTTCGCCACGCGCGCGAAGGCCGGCTGCTGCTGGCGGCTTCGGCCCATGAAGTGGAAGTGATCGCCATGGACCGCGGACCCGGCATCGCGGACGTGCGCAAGAGCACCGCGGACGGTTTTTCCACCGGCGGCACACCGGGCACGGGGCTGGGCGCGGTCAAGCGCCAGTCGCATGACTTCGACCTGCATTCGGTTCCCGGCGAGGGCACGGTGATCGTCTCCCGCCTGCGCGCCGACGCTTCACCGGCACCGCGGCACCCGCTGTGGATCGCGGGCATTGCCACCTGCGCGCCGGGCGAATTCGTCTGCGGCGATTCCTGGGCCGCGCATGTCGATGGCGAGCAGGCGCAGCTGATCGTTGCCGACGGCCTGGGCCACGGCGAGGCGGCCGCGCAGGCGTCCCGCGATGCGGTAGCCGTCTTCCGTGCAGAAAAAGGCGCACCGCCGCGAGTGCTCCTCGATTCCGCGCACCGCGCACTCCGTACCACGCGGGGGGCAGCGGTCGCGGTCCTGCACGCCGACCGGGCCACCGGGAAATTCAATTACGCGGGGGCCGGCAACATCGTCTCCCGCGCCGTCTCCGGCATCTCGGACCGCACCTTGCTCACTCAGCACGGCACCGTCGGCGTCCAGATGCGAAAGCCCGAAGAATCGATCGCCGAGTGGCCCGAACACGCCGTGCTCGTGGTGCACAGCGACGGCGTCGAGTCGCGCTGGGCCGCGCAGCGGATCGTGCCGCTGCTCGGGCGCGATCCCGTGCTCATCGCCGCCGTGCTGATGCGAGACCATTGCCGCGGGCGGGACGACGCCACCGTCGTCGTGCTCGCCGCCAGAAAGTGAGCCGCCCGTGACCGACCCGAACGCCCGCCTCCAAGCCGCCGAGCGCGACCTCGCCATGCTGCGAGCGGAACTCGAGGAAACCAACCGCGGCGTGGTGGCCCTGTACGGCGAGCTGGACGTGCAGGCGGAGCAACTGCGCCACGCCACCGAGCTCAAGAGCCGCTTCCTCGCCTACATGAGCCACGAATTCCGCACGCCCATCGGCTCGATGCGCAGCATCGTGCGGCTCCTGCTCGACCGCGTCGACGGGCCGCTCACCGCCGAGCAGGAAAAGCAGGTGCTCTTCATCGAGCAGAACGCGCGCGAGTTCTCGGAGATGGTCGACGACCTGCTCGACCTCGCGAAAGTCGAGGCCGGCCGGGTGGAGATCTCGCCGGCGTGGTTCGAGATGGTCGACCTGTTTTCCGCGCTGCGGGGCATGTTCAAGCCGGTCCTCACGAACCCCGACGTGCACCTGATTTTCGAAGAGCCGCCCGCGGCGATCCCGAGGCTGTTCACCGACGACCGCAAGCTCTCGCAGATCCTGCGCAACTTCATTTCCAACGCGCTCAAGTTCACGCGCAGCGGCGAGGTGCGCGTGACGGCCGTCTCCAACACGCCGGGGCACATGACGTTCTGCGTGAGCGACACGGGCATCGGCATCGCCCCGGAGTACCGTGCCAGCCTGTTCGAGGACTTCACGCAGGTGAATTCGCCGCTGCAGCACAAGCTCAAGGGCACGGGCCTGGGCCTCTCGCTCAGCAAGAAGCTCGCGCACCTGCTTGGCGGCAGCGTGGGACTCGAAAGCGAAATGGGCAAGGGGTCGGTGTTCCATGTCACCATCCCGGTCAGCTCGCCCGAGCAAAGGCCATGAACGACACGGACGTCATCAACGTCACCGTCGACCGCAGCCGGCACACCGTGCTGGTGGTCGACGACAACGAGGCGACGCGCTATTCCACCGCGCGAGTGCTGCGCGCCGCGGGTTTTCGCACCGACGAGGCCGCGAGCGGCACCGAGGCGTTCGAAAAATCCGCGCAGGGCGTCTCGGCGATCGTGCTGGACGTCAACCTGCCCGACATGGACGGCTTCCAGGTGTGCCGCGACATCCGCGCGCGTCCTGCCACCGAACATCTCCCCGTGATCCACCTCTCGGCGACGCACGTCGCGAGCGAAGACCGCATCACCGGCCTGAACGCCGGCGCCGACGCGTACCTCGTCCACCCGGCCGAGCCCGCGGTGGTGGTGGCGACGATCCAGGCGCTGATCCGCGCGCGCACGGCCGAGGAAGGCCTGCGCCGCAGCGAACATCGCTTCCGCGCGATCTACGACCACGCCGAAAGCGGCCTCGCGCTGATCGACGGGAAAGGCCGGTTCGCCGATGCCAACGGCACGATGCTGCGCCTGCTCGGGCGCTCCTCGGAGGAGGTCGTGGGACGCCGGTTCTCGGATTTCGCGGCACCCGGCTATACGGCGAACTTCCTGTACGAAGGCGCTGGGCACGGCGAGATGCCGGTGGAGCAGCCGGGCGGCCACACCGTCTTCCTCGACTGGACCATTTCCGCGCCCATCGGCGAGGGCCTGCGCATCGCGACGGCCTCGGACCTTTCGGAACGCCACGAACTCGAGCAGCGCCGGCGCGAAGTGCTCGAGCGGGAGCAGGCCGCTCGCGCCGCAGCCGAGCAGCACAGCCGCACCAAGGACGATTTCATCGCCGTGCTGTCGCACGAGCTGCGCACGCCGCTCAACTCCATCGTCGGATGGGTGGCCATCATGCAAAGGCGCAACCCGACGCCGGAGGCGATCAAGGGCCTGGCCGCGATCGAGCGCAACGTGAAGGCGCAGGCGCGGATCATTTCGGACATTCTCGACGTGTCGCGCATCAACTCCGGCAAGCTGCGCCTGGAGCGAGAGCGCGTGAACCCCGCCGAAGTGGTTCGCAACGCGCTCATGGCGCTGCAGAAGGACATCGACGACCGCAGCATCCAGGTCGAAGTGGACCTGGAATGCGGAAACGACCCCGCATGGATGGACCCGAACCGGTTCGAGCAGATCTTCTGGAACCTGATGACCAACGCCGCGAAGTTCTCGGCGCCTGGCGCCCGTGTGGAAGTGAAGCTGCGCCGCGATGGCGAGCGGCTGCAACTGACCGTGCGCGACTTCGGCCAGGGCATCGCGCCGGAGTTCCTGCCGCGGCTGTTCGACCGCTTTTCCCAGAGCGACGCTCCCGGCAATCGCCACCACGGCGGCCTGGGCCTGGGCCTGGCCATCGTCAAGCACCTGGCCGAGCTTCACGGCGGCGAGGTTTCGGCTTCGAGCGGCGGGGCCGGCACGGGCGCGACGATGCAGGTGGACCTCCCGGTGTTCGGCGCGGCCTTCGGCACCGCCGACCGCCGCCCCGATTCGGAGGGCGATGACCGCCCCACCGAGGAGCTGCAGGCGCGCCCCCTCGAGAACATGGAAATCCTGGTCGTCGAGGACGACCCCGGCGCCGCGGAGATGCTGTGCGTCGTGCTCGCCGACCGTGGCGCGAAAGTCAGGAGCGCCAGCGATTACGACACGGCCCTGCTCGCGCTGGGCAAATCATGGCCCGACGCGGTCGTGAGCGACATCGGCCTGCCCGGCCGAGACGGCTATGAATTGATCCGCGCCGTGCGCGCCATGCGTGCCGCCGAGGGCGCGCCCCCGCTGCCCGCGGTTGCGCTCACGGCATTCGCGCGCGCGGAGGACCAGGCCAAGGCGATCGATGCGGGCTTCGACGTGCACGTGTCGAAGCCGCTCAAGCCGCATGCGCTGGTCGGCGCCTTGCTGTCGATCACGCCGCAGCGGCGCAAAACCCCAGGCTAGCCCTTCGCGATCACCGCGCACGCGATGCGCGCCCCCCGAGTTACCCGTGGGCTGCGTCTTGTAGTCGTCGGGGTCGCGGTGCACGATCAGGCCACGGCCAACGACATCGTTCGGCGCGCCGCTGCCCACGGAGATGCCCGAGCTTTCGTAGCGGAAGCTGGCAACGCCGTTCGCATCCGACTTGAGCGACACGAGGTCGCCCGCGTGATGCGGCGCCTGGCCATGTTCGCCGTGCGGCCTGGCGTCGGGGTTGAAGTGCCCTCCGGTGCTCATGCCGTCGGGCGCGGAGCAATCGCCCTTCTCGTGCACGTGAAAGCCGTGCACCGCGTTCGGCTTCAGGCCGCGCACTTCGCCGCTCACCAGGACCTTGCTGCCCGACTGCGTGAACGAGACCGTGCCCGTGGCGGAGTTGCCGGCCGTGGATTGGAGCCGCGCCGTGGCACCGGGGCCTGCGTGCATGGTGGCGCAGCCTGCGAGGGCGAGTGCCGCGGCGAGTGCGGAAACGCGAGTCATCGTTGTCTCCATTTTTTATGTGCCCGCGACTCTACGCCGCAAATGAAAAAGCCGCCCGAAGGCGGCTTTTCATCTGACGCGAAACTTACTTCAGTTCCCGCCGCCTTCGGAGACTTCCTCCGGCTCGGGCTTCGCCTTGCCTTCCTTCTTCGGCAGCGGCTGGATGTCGAGCAGCACTTCGTCCTTGTCGTCCAGGTCCACCGTGAGGCGGCCGCCTTCGGTGAGCTTGCCGAACAAGAGCTCGTCGGCCAGGGCGCGGCGGATCGTGTCCTGGATCAGTCGCTGCATCGGGCGGGCGCCCATGAGGGGATCGAAGCCCTTCTTGGCCAGGTACTTGCGCAGCTTGTCGGTGAAGGTGACTTCCACCTTCTTCTCGGCCAGCTGCTGCTCCAGCTGCAGCAGGAACTTGTCGACCACGCGCAGGATGACCTGCTCGTCGAGCGACTTGAAGCTCACCGTCGCATCCAGGCGGTTGCGGAACTCGGGCGTGAACAGGCGCTTGATGTCGGCCATCTCGTCGCCCTGCTCGCGCGAGTTGGTGAAGCCGATGGTCGACTTGTTCAGCGACTCGGCCCCCGCGTTCGTCGTCATGATGATGATGATGTTGCGGAAGTCGGCCTTGCGCCCGTTGTTGTCCGTCAGCGTGCCGTGGTCCATCACCTGCAGCAGCACGTTGAAGATGTCCGGGTGCGCCTTCTCGATCTCGTCGAGCAGCAGCACCGCGTGCGGCTTCTTCGTGATGGCCTCGGTGAGCAGGCCGCCCTGGTCGAAGCCCACGTAGCCGGGGGGCGCGCCGATGAGGCGGCTCACGGCGTGGCGCTCCATGTACTCCGACATGTCGAAGCGGATCAGCTCGATGCCCATGATGTAGGCGAGCTGCTTCGCGGCCTCCGTCTTGCCGACGCCCGTGGGGCCGGAGAAGAGGAAGGAGCCGATCGGCTTGTCGCCTTTGCCCAGGCCCGAGCGCGCCATCTTCACGGCGGATGCCAGCACCTCCAGCGCCTTGTCCTGGCCGAACACGACGGCCTTCAGGTCACGCTCGATGTTGGCGAGCTTGCCGCGGTCGTCGCTGGACACGTTGGCCGGCGGGATGCGCGCGATCTTGGCGACGATCTCCTCGACCTCGGCCTTGGAGATGGTCTTCTTGCGCTTGTTCACCGGCAGGATTCGCTGCGCCGCGCCGGCCTCGTCGATGACGTCGATGGCCTTGTCGGGCAGGTGCCTGTCGTTGATGTACTTCGCGCTGAGTTCCGCGGCGGCCTGCAGGGCGTTGGCCGCGTACTTGACGCTGTGGTGCTCCTCGAAGCGGCTCTTCAGGCCCTTGAGGATCTCGATCGTCTCGGCGACCGTCGGCTCGACGACGTCGACCTTCTGGAAGCGGCGGCTCAGGGCGGCGTCCTTCTCGAAGATGCCGCGGTATTCCGTGAACGTCGTCGCGCCGATGCACTTGAGCGCGCCCTGCGACAGCGCGGGCTTGAGCAGGTTGCTCGCGTCCAGCGTGCCGCCCGACGCCGCGCCGGCGCCGATGAGCGTGTGGATCTCGTCGATGAAGAGGATCGCGTTGGGCTTGTCCTTCAGCGACTTGAGCACGCCCTTCAGGCGCTGCTCGAAATCGCCGCGGTACTTGGTGCCCGCCAGCAGCGCGCCCATGTCGAGGGAGTACACCGTGGATTCCGCGAGGATCTCCGGGACGTCCTTCTGCACGATGCGCCACGCGAGGCCTTCGGCGATGGCCGTCTTGCCCACGCCGGCTTCGCCCACCAGCAGCGGGTTGTTCTTGCGGCGGCGGCAGAGGATCTGGATGACGCGCTCGACCTCGTACTCGCGGCCGATCAGCGGATCGATCTTGCCGTCCTTGGCGGACTGGTTGAGGTTCTGCGTGAACTGCTCGAGCGGCGAGGCCTTCTCGCTCTTCTCGCCGCCTTCGCCTTCCTCGCTGCCCGACGATTCGCCGCCCTTGGCGGGCTCCGGCGGGTCGCTCTTCTTGATGCCGTGCGCGATGTAGTTCACGACGTCCAGCCGCGTGACGCCCTGCTGGTGCAGGTAGTACACGGCGTGGGAATCCTTCTCTCCGAAGATCGCGACGAGCACGTTGGCGCCCGTCACTTCCTTCTTGCCGTTGCCCGTGCTCTGCACGTGCATGATGGCGCGCTGGATCACACGCTGGAACCCCAGCGTGGGCTGCGTGTCGACGTCGTCGCTCCCGGCGACCTGCGGCGTGTTGTCCTTGATGAAGTTGGACAGCGACTTTCGCAGGTCGTCGATGTTGGCCGAACAGGCGCGCAGCACTTCGGCCGCGCTGGGATTGTCCAGCAGGGCCAGCAGGAGATGCTCCACGGTGATGAATTCGTGGCGCTGTTGCCGCGCTTCCACGAACGCCATGTGGAGGCTGACTTCCAGTTCCTGGGCAATCATCTGAATTCCTTTTGCCTTGGTTTCTCGTTGGTAACTCTAGATCGGTTCGAGTCGCGTTTATTCAACCGGTTCACTCAGGCACTGCAGGGGATGCCCTGCCTGCCGTGCGGCCTCCTGGACCTGGTCCACTTTCGTACTCGCGATGTCGCGCGGGTACACGCCGCAAATCCCTTTCCCGTCCAGGTGGATCTTCAGCATGATCTGCGTGGCGGTTTCGCGGTCCTTGTGGAAGAACTCCTGGATGACGACCACCACGAATTCCATGGGGGTGTAGTCGTCATTGAGCATGACGACCTGGTACATCTGGGGGGGTTTGGTCCGCTGGGTGCGCCTTTCGAGGACGACCGACCCGCCGTCGTCGTCCTTCGGCTTGACCACGGGGGGCGCCGGGACGGGGGCTGGAGGGGGTTGTGTCGCCATCAAATTCATTCTAGCCAGCAGGCATTCGCACCGCTGCCTGACAGTGAATTGGTGGCATGACAGCCACATTCAAGGAAGCGCCCGCCGCGCCCCGGAGCCGTCCGTCACGCCCCAGAACTTTAGTATTTGAAATCATTGACAGCCGAGCGCATAACCGTGAAACTTCACACGGTCAAGAGGGGCATTCTGAAGGAAGAAGAAATGGCGACAGGCACTGTCAAATGGTTCAATGACGCGAAGGGGTTCGGCTTCATCGAACCCGACGGCGGCGGTGCGGACGTGTTCGCGCATTTCTCGGCCATCGCGATGGAAGGTTTCAAGACGCTCAAGCAGGGCGCCCGCGTCACCTTCGAGATCACCCAGGGCCCCAAGGGCCAGCTCGCGCAGAACATCCACGCCGACCCGTCGGCACCCGGCGAGATCAAGCCCATCGCCACGCAACCTTCCGGCGAGCGCCAGCCGCGCCACTCCAAGGTGCGCGCGCCCCAGTTCCATGCTTCGGGGCATGGCGACCTCGCGCAGAAGTGACGTCGTAAGCGCCGGCGGCGCGCCGACGTCATCCCGGCGCAGACCGGGATCCAGCGTCTTTCCGCCGTCCAGCCAAGCCACTGGGTTCCGGCGTTCGCCGGAACGACAACGAAAAAGCCGCCCGCGGGCGGCTTTTTCATCGGTCGAGAACGCTCACATGTTCTCGATCATCACCTGGCCGAAGCCCGAGCAGCTGACCTGCGTCGCGCCATCCATCAGGCGCGCGAAGTCGTAGGTGACCTTCTTCGAGAGGATCGCCTTTTCCATCGAGCTGATGATCAGGTCGGCGGCCTTGGTCCAGCCCATGTGGCGCAGCATCATCTCGGCCGAGAGGATTTCCGAGCCGGGGTTCACGTAGTCCTTGCCCGCGTACTTGGGCGCGGTGCCGTGCGTGGCTTCGAACATCGCGACGCTGTCGCTCATGTTGGCGCCCGGGGCGATGCCGATGCCGCCCACTTGCGCGGCCAGCGCGTCGGAGACGTAGTCGCCGTTGAGGTTGAGCGTGGCAATGACGCTGTACTCGGCGGGGCGCAGCAGGATCTGCTGCAGGAAGGCGTCGGCGATGGAATCCTTGACGATGATGTCCTTGCCCGTCTTCGGGTTCTTGAACTTGCACCACGGGCCGCCGTCGATCTCCACGGCGCCGAACTCCTTCTTGGCCAGGGCATAGCCCCAGTCGCGGAAGCCGCCTTCCGTGAACTTCATGATGTTGCCCTTGTGCACGAGCGTGACGCTGGGCTTGTCGTTGTCGATGGCGTACTGGAAGGCCTTGCGCACCAGGCGCTCCGTGCCTTCGACCGAAACGGGCTTGATGCCGATGGCGGACGTGGCGGGGAAGCGGATCTTCTTGACGCCCATCTCCTTCATCAGGAAGTCGATGACCTTCTTGGCCTTGTCGGTGTTGGCTTCGTATTCGATGCCGGCGTAGATGTCCTCCGAGTTCTCGCGGAAGATGACCATGTTGGTCTTCTCGGGCTGCTTCAGGGGCGACGGCACGCCGCTGAAGTACTGGATCGGGCGCAGGCAGACGTACAGGTCGAGCTCCTGGCGCAGCGCGACGTTCAGCGAGCGGATGCCGCCGCCCACCGGCGTCGTGAGCGGGCCCTTGATCGACACGACGTACTCGCGCGCGGCGGCGAGCGTCTCCTCGGGGAGCCACACGTCGGGGCCGTAGACCTTGGTGGATTTCTCGCCGGCGAAGATCTCCATCCAGTGGATCTTCTTGGCACCGCCGTAGGCCTTGGCCACAGCGGCATCGACCACCTTCAGCATGACGGGCGTGATGTCCATGCCGGTGCCGTCGCCCTCGATGTAGGGAATGATCGGCTGGTCGGGGACGTTCAGCGAGAAGTCCTTGTTGACGGTGATCTTCTGGCCCTGCGAGGGGACCTTGATGTGCTGGTAAGCCATGGGGGAGGCGTCTCCGGGAGAAATGGTTATGCGGGAAAACCATGGGATTCTAGTCCCGAAAAACTGGCGGTCCGCTGTCAACGGATGGGCTTCCAGCGGCGTTGGCGGGTGGTTGCCCAAAGGATCGGGCAGCAATTTTTCGAAAAACCAAACCCATTCCATTGGAAGGACAGGACTCATGAACAAGCTGCTCGCCGCCCTGGTGGCCACCCTCTTCGCCGGCGCCACGTTCGCCGCTTCGCACGCCGGCGCCCCCATGGCCGCCGCTTCGGGCGCCAAGCCCGCCGCCTCCGCCGCCAAGCCCGCCGCTTCCGGCGCGATGAAGTCGGAAATGAAGGCCGACACCAAGGCCGAAAAGAAGGCCGAGAAGGCCGAGAAGAAGGCCGACAAGGCTCAAGCCAAGGCCGACAAGGCGAAGGCGAAGGCCAGCGAAGCCAAGGCTGAAGCGAAGGCCGAAGCCAAGGCCGAGAAGAAGGCCGACGCCGCTTCCGCCAAGAAGTAATCAGCCCCGGCTGAAAAGTGAAACGCCGCCTGCGGGCGGCGTTTTCTTTGGGGGCTTGGGGAACGTGTCAACCAGCTCATCCCCAGCCACGTTGTTCGGTCACCTTCCTCCATCGGGAGGTTTTTCGAAAAATTCATCGCATCCTGAAAGGACTCTCCCCATGAACAAGCTCCTCACCGCCCTGGTTGCCACGCTCTTCGCCGGCGCCACTTTCGCCGCTTCGCACGCTGGTGCCCCGATGGCCGCCGCCTCCGGCGCCAAGCCCGCCGCTTCCAGCGCGATGAAGTCGGAAACCAAGTCGGAAATGAAGTCCGAGAAGAAGGCCACCAAGAAGACCAAGAAGGCCGCCAAGGCCAAGAAGGCTGCTTCGTCGTAATCCGGCCCCCGAGGCAGGATCCAATGCCCGCCCCGTGCGGGCATTTTCATTTCCGGTCAGGACACAATCGCGGCATGAAGCTGTTCGCCTCCGCCCTCGCCTCGCTGGTCTTCGCCGTGTCCGCCGCGGCGCAGGACCGCCCGCAGATGGACCTTCCGCGCGTCAAGCTCGCGGCCGGCATGCACCGGATCGACGCGCAGGTCGCCGCCGACATCAACCAGCGCATGGTCGGCCTCATGTTCCGCAAGGAAATGCCCCAGCACGAGGGCATGCTGTTCGTCTTCGACCAGCCGACCGTCCAGTGCTTCTGGATGCGCAACACGCTTCTGCCTCTCACGGCCGCTTTCGTCGCGGACGACGGGACCATCGTCAACCTTGCCGACATGAAGCCCCTCACCGAGGAGTCGCACTGTTCCGCGAAGCCCGTGCGCTTCGTGCTGGAGATGAACCAGGGCTGGTTCGCGAAGAAGGGCATCAAGCCCGGCGCGAAGCTGACCGGCGACGTTTTCAGGTAGCCGGTCATCCCGGCGAAGGCCGGGATCCAGTGTCTTTCGGGCCTTACCCGAAGTTCTTGGCCGCGAAATCCCAGTTCGCGAGCTTGTCCATGAAGGTCTCGACGAACTTCGGGCGCAGGTTGCGGTAGTCGATGTAGTACGCGTGCTCCCACACGTCCACGGTGAGCAGCGCCTTGTCCGCCGTGGTGAGCGGCGTGCCCGCCGCGCCGGTGTTCACGATGTCGACCGTGCCATCGGGTTTCTTCACGAGCCACGTCCAGCCCGAACCGAAGTTGCCCACGGCCGATTTCACGAAGGCCTCGCGGAAGGCCGCGTAGCTGCCCCACTTCTTGTTGATCGCATCGGCCAGCGCGCCCTTGGGCTCGCCGCCGCCCTGCGGCTTCATGCAGTTCCAGAAGAACGTGTGGTTCCAGACCTGCGCGGAGTTGTTGTAGATGCCGCCGGAGGATTTCTTGATGATCTCCTCGAGCGTCATGTTCTCGAACTCGGTGCCCTTCTGCAGGTTGTTCAGGTTCACGACATACGCATTGTGGTGCTTGTCGTGGTGGTATTCGAGCGTTTCGCGCGAGTAATGCGGCGCGAGTGCGTCGTAGTCGTACGGCAGCGGGGGCAGCGTGTGTTCCATGATTCCTCTTCTAGGTGGGGGGTTCGTGAATGCGGGATTCTCGCACCGTCAGGGCAACCTCGCCGTCCGCAAGGGTTGCGGTGACGTCCTGTCCCGGATGAGTTTGCTTCGCGCTGGTGAGGGGCACGCCCGCTGCGTCCTGCAGCAGTGCGTAGCCGCGCTGCAGCACGAGCTTCGGATCGAGCAGCTCCAGGCGTTGCTTCGACAGGTCGAGCCGGTTGTGCTCGCGCTGCAGCCGCGTTTGCAGTGCGTAGTGCAGGCGATGCGCCGTACGGCCCAGCACGACCTGCTGCGACGCGAGGCGCGCCAGCGGCCGGCCCAGGTGCGATGCGATCTGGTCGAGCCGCTGCTGCGAGCCGTCGATGCGGCGCTGCACGCTGCGCTGGAGCGATTGCGCGAAGCCGTCGAGTTCGTCCAGCCACTCCTGGCGCGAGCGTGCCGCGATCTCGGCGGCGGCCGTCGGAGTCGGCGCGCGCACGTCGGCGCAGAAGTCGGCGATGGTGAAGTCGGTCTCGTGGCCCACGCCGCACACCACCGGCACGGGGCTGCGCACGATGGTTCGCGCAAGCCGCTCGTCGTTGAAGGCCCAGAGGTCCTCGATCGAGCCGCCGCCGCGCACGAGCAGGATCACGTCGATCTCGCCGAGCTCCGCGCGCCGGTAAAGCGCTTCGAGCGCCGATACCAGCTCGCCCGGCGCCGCGTTGCCTTGCACCGCCGCGGGCACGAACGTGACTGGCACGTGGCAGGCGCGGCGCTTCAGCGCGGTCACCACGTCATGCAAAGCGGCGGCCTGCGGCGACGTCACCAGGCCAATGCTGCGCGGAAAGACGGGCAGCTCGCGCTTGCGGCCTTCGTCGAAAAGGCCCTCGGCTTCGAGCCGGGCCTTGAGCTTCAGGAACTGCTCGAACAGCGTCCCCTGGCCGGCACGCCGCATCGTCTCGACGACCAGCTGCAGGTCGCCGCGCTGCTCGTAGACGCCCAGCCGGCCCCACACCTCGACGAGCTCGCCGTCGCCGGGGCTGAAATCCATCATCGAGGCGGCGCGCCGGAACATCGCGCAGCGGATTTGCGCCTGTGAGTCCTTCAGGCAGAAATAGAGATGCCCGCTGGACGGGCGCGAGAGCCCCGAAATCTCGCCGCGGACCGCGACGGGATTGAACCGGGCCTCCAGCGAGTCAGCAACGGCGCGGCACAGCGGGCCGACTTGCCAGATTCGTGGCGCCAATGCTGGATTCGTGTTGTCTGACATCGGGAAAATCGTGGCGCGGCGCGGGTTTGCGGGCGTTCAGTTAGTCCACAGATGCAGCGAAGCGGGCCGCGCGATGCAAGAACCCCCGCCAAACGCCCATTTTTCCGAGCAAGCCCTTGATTTCATTCGAGATTTCCGTGCCCGTTTTGTCATCGATCTGTCATGTCGAAGCATTGACGCGGGTTTGCGGGGCCTCGGATCGGGGTTCTCAACAAAGTTGTCCACAACTTCTGTGAGTCTCGTCCTACTTCCTCCTACAGCTTGCCTCCATAATCGCGCGCAACCGAGATTTGCCCCTAGCAGTACACGCATTCGCGCGGAGAGCCGTCCCTTTGTTTTCGATCATACAAGCCGCAGGCTGGCCGATCTGGCCCCTGGTTGCCTGCTCCATCCTGGCCCTGGCCCTCGTCATCGAGCGATTCATCAGCCTGAAAACCAGCAAGGTGGCGCCGCCGCAATTGCTGGACGAAGCGCTGGCCGTCTCGCGCAGTTCGGTGCCCACGCCCGACGTCGTGAAGCAGCTCGAGCAGAACTCCGCCCTGGGCGAAGTGCTCGCCAGCGGCTTCCGCGCCCTCAACTCCAATCCGCGCTGCTCCGAAATGGACCTGCGCGCGAGCATGGAGGCGACGGGCCGCGCGGTGGCGCACCGGCTGGAGCGTTACCTGAGCGCGCTGGCGACGATCGCATCCGCCGCGCCGCTGCTGGGCCTGCTGGGCACCGTGATCGGAATGATCGAGATCTTCGGCTCGCAGGCGCCCTCGGGCGGCGCGACGGGCGGCAACCCGGCGCAGCTCGCGCACGGCATCTCGGTGGCGCTCTACAACACGGCTTTCGGCCTGATCGTGGCGATCCCGTCGCTGATCTTCTGGCGCTACTTCCGCGTCCGCGTCGACGACTACCTGCTGACGCTCGAGCTCGCCGCGGAGCGCTTCGCGCGCCACCTCGTATCGCTGCGGAACCGGTGAGCCCGCGATGAACTTCCGTCCGCGCCCGAAGGAAGAACCGGAGATCAACCTGATCCCGTTCATCGACGTGCTGCTGGTGATCCTGATCTTCCTGATGCTGACCACCACGTACAGCAAGTTCACGGAGGTGCAGCTGCGCCTGCCGGTGGCCGACACCGACGTGCAGCGCGACTACCCGAAGGAGATCATCGTCACCGTGACCAGCGACGGCCGCTACACGGTGAAAGGCAACCCCGTGGCCGGGCGCAGCGTCGAGCTGATGGCGCAGGCGCTGTCCGAGACGCAGCCGCAGAAGGACAGCGTCGTCATCATCACGGCCGACGCGGCGGCGGCGCACCAGGCGGTGATCACGGTGATGGAGGCCGCGCGGCGCGTGGGCCTGAACCAGATCACCTTCGCCACGCAGAACTCCGCGCACGGCGGGACGCGTTGACCATGCGCGGGGCGTTGCAGCACGCCTGGCTGCATCGCGGCGCCCTCGCCTTCCTGCTCTTTCCGCTGTCGCTCGTCTTCATGCTCGTGGCCGCCGTGCGGCGCGCGGCTTACCGCAGGGGCTGGCTCGCCACGCATCGAGTGCCGGTGCCTGTCATCGTGGTGGGCAATGTCATCGTCGGCGGCTCCGGCAAGACGCCTGTGGTGCAGGCGATCGTGCGGCACCTGGCGGATCGCGGCCTGCGCGTGGGCGTGATCTCGCGCGGCTACGGGCGCAGGTCGCACGATTGCCGGGAGGTCTTGCCGGACAGCGACGCAGCCGACGTCGGCGACGAGCCGCTTCTCATCGCGCGGTCGTGCGCGGTCCCGGTGTTCGTCGCCGCCCGGCGGGTCGAAGCGGCACAGGCGCTGTTGAAGGCGCATCCCGAAACCCAGGTCCTCGTGAGCGACGACGGGCTGCAGCACTACGCGCTGGCGCGCGACATCGAAGTGTGCGTGTTCGACGAACGCGCCACCGGCAACGGCTGGCTGCTTCCTGCAGGGCCCTTGCGCGAAGCATGGCCGCGCGCTGTGGATTTCGTCGTCGGCGGCAACGGGCATGCGGTCGAGCGCTCGCTGGCGAGCGAAGCCATCCGCGCCGACGGGACGCGATCGCCTCTCGCCGGACTGCGCGAAGTGACGGCCGTCGCGGGCATCGCGAAGCCGCAGGCCTTCTTCGACATGCTGAAGGCGGCGGGGGTCGACGTGAAACACAACGTCGCCCTGCCCGACCATCACGACTTCGCGGGCCCGCTCGAAGTGCCCGGCGAGATCGCCTGCACGGAGAAGGACGCCGTCAAGCTCTGGCGCACGCGCCCCGATGCGTGGTCGGTGCCCTTGCATGTGAAGCTCGCGCCGGCCTTCTGGACAGCGTTCGATGCAAAGCTATCATCGACGCTCGATGGATCCCAAACTGCTTGAGCTGCTCGTGTGCCCGGTGACCAAGGGCCACCTCGACTACAACCGCGAGCGGCAGGAGCTCATTTCGCGCAGCGCCCGCCTCGCTTACCCCATCCGCGACGGCATCCCCATCCTGCTCGAGCAGGAGGCGCGGACGCTCAGCGACGATGAGCTCGAGCAGCTGCCGCCACGCACGCCGCTCGTCTGAATGGGCTTCACGGTCCTCATTCCCGCGCGCCTGGCTTCCACGCGCCTGCCGAACAAGCCGCTGGCCGACATCGCCGGCCTGCCGATGATCGTGCGCGTCGCGCAGCGCGCGGCACAGTCGAGGGCGCAGCGTGTCGTCGTGGCCGCGGACCATGCGTCGATCGTCGATGCCTGCAAGGCCGGCCGGGTCGAAGCCGTCCTCACGCGCGATGACCACGCCTCGGGCAGCGACCGCCTGGCCGAGGCTTGCGAGATCCTCGGGCTCGACGGCGGCGACGCGGTCGTCAACGTGCAGGGCGACGAGCCGCTGATCGATCCTTCGCTCGTCGATTCCGTCGCCGCGCTGCTGGCCGAACGCCCCGACGCGCAGATGTCCACGGCGGCCCATGCCATCCATGACGTGGCGGACCTCACGAACACCAACGTCGTGAAGGTCGTGCTCGATGCGCGCGGCATGGCGCTGTACTTCAGCCGCGCGCTCATCCCCTGGTCGCGCGATGCGTTCGCGGGCGGCGTGAAGGCATTGCCGCCGCACCCGGCCCTGCGGCATGTCGGTATCTACGGCTACCGCGCGGCCTTCCTCCGGGCGTTTCCCTCGATGCCGCAGGCGCCCATCGAAACCGCGGAGGCGCTTGAACAGCTGCGCGCCCTTTGGCATGGGCACCGCATCGCGGTCCACGTCACCGAAACACCACCCGGCGTGGGGGTCGACACACCGGCCGATCTGGAGAGAGTCCGCTCGCTTTTCGCGTAAGCCACGCGTAGGGTCGCGTGATATTCTTGGCACCGAAAGAGGGAACCATGAGACTCATCCTGTTGGGCGCTCCCGGTGCCGGCAAAGGCACGCAGGCGACGTTCATCTGCCAGAAATTCGGCATCCCCCAGATCTCCACCGGGGACATGCTGCGCGCCGCCGTCAAGGCCGGCACGCCGCTGGGGCTGGCAGCGAAGAAGGTGATGGACTCCGGCGCCCTCGTCAGCGACGAGATCATCATCGGCCTGGTGAAGGAGCGTCTCGCGCAGCCCGACTGCGCGAAGGGCTTCCTCTTCGACGGCTTTCCCCGCACCATCCCGCAGGCCGAGGCGATGCGCAACGCCGGCGTGAAGCTCGATTACGTCGTCGAGATCGACGTGCCGTTCGACGCGATCGTCGAACGCATGAGCGGCCGCCGCTCGCACCCCGCGTCGGGCCGCACGTACCACGTTAAGTTCAACCCGCCCAAGGTCGCCGGCGTCGACGACGTGACGGGCGAGCCGCTCGTGCAGCGTGACGACGACAAGGAAGAAACCGTGATGAAGCGGCTGCAGGTCTATTCGGACCAGACGCGGCCGCTCGTCGACTACTACGCCAACTGGGCGAAGTCCGACCCCGCCCACGCGCCGCGCTACCGCGCCATCAGCGGCATGGGCACGGTCGAAGAGATCACGCAGCGCGTCTTCGGCGCCCTGGCCAACTAGCCTCCGAGCAGCATCCGGATCCGCGCCTTCACGGGCGAAAGGCTCGTCGAAGGTAGCTCGTCGGACTCCTGCGCGATGACGCCGCCGAAAGCGCAGCGGCTCGCGCGAACGACCCTCACGCCCTTCTTCTGCGCCTCCAGCAGCGCCGGCAGCAAGTCCTTGTGCACCGTGCCGTTGCCGGTCGCCGCGACGACGATGCCCTGCACGCCATCGCGAACCAGTGCGTCGACGAGCGCCCGCGACGCACCCGCATGGCTGAACACGATCTCGACGCGCTGCAGCGGTTTCGGTGCCTCGGGGATGAAGGCGTCGTCCATCGCCCGCTGGCGCACGCGGCGGACCCGCCCTTCCTCGACATAACCCACGGGCCCCGCGTCGCCGGAACTGAATGGGTCGAGCCGGTAGTGGTGGACCTTCATCACGTCGCACGCGGCGTGGATCACGCCGGCGCACACCACCACGACGCCGCCTCCCAGGCCGTCGGCCGCCACGGTCACGGCGTCGACGATGTTCTGCGGGCCGTCGGGGCTCAAGGCGGTCGCGGGCCGCATCGCACAGGTGAGCACGACGGGCTTCACCGGGGCCAGCACCTCGTCGAGGTAGAAGGCGGTCTCCTCGATCGTGTCGGTGCCGTGGGTGATGACGATGCCGTCGACGTCGTCGCGCGCCAGGTGGTGCTTGCAGCGGTCCTCCAGCTTGTCCCAGATGGCCCGCGTCATGTCCTTGCTATCCACCTGCGCGACCTGTTCGGTCTCGATGGGCACGCCTTGCAAGAGCGGGATGGCCGAGACCAGGTCGGCGATGGACACCTGCGCCGCGGTGTAGCCGACGTTGTCGCCCGGCTTCGACGAGGTGCCCGCCAGGGTGCCGCCCGTCCCCAAAACAACGATTTTTCCTTCACCCACTTGCGTTTTCCGTCCGAGCTGGTTAAAAATACAGGTACTGGATATCGGAACAGCCAAACATCCAGCACTACCGGAGAGTGCCGTGGTCGACCAACCCAAGCTCACGCCCCGCCAGCAGCAGATTCTGGACCTGATCCAGAGCGCCATCGCCCGCACGGGGGCGCCGCCCACGCGCGCGGAGATCGCGGCCGAGCTCGGCTTCAAGTCCGCCAACGCGGCGGAGGAGCACCTGCAGGCCCTCGCGCGCAAGGGCGTGATCGAGCTCGTGAGCGGCACGTCGCGCGGCATCCGCCTGCGCAGCGAAGCGCTGCGGCAGATCAACGAGTCGCGCATCAAGCAGTTCTCGCTGCCGCTGCAGAACCTCGCCCAGCTCGCCCTGCCCCTGGTCGGTCGCGTGGCCGCGGGCTCGCCCATCCTGGCGCAGGAGCACATCGACCAGACGTACTACGTGGAGAGCACGCTGTTCCAGCGCCGCCCCGACTACCTGCTCAAGGTGCGCGGCATGTCGATGAGGGACGCCGGCATCATGGACGGCGACCTCCTCGCCGTGCAGGCCACGAAGGACGCCAAGAACGGCCAGATCGTCGTGGCGCGCCTCGGCGACGAAGTCACCGTCAAGCGCTTCCGCCGCAACAAGCACCTGATCGAGCTGCACGCCGAAAACCCCGATTACCCCACGATCGTGGTGGAGCCCGGCGAGCCTTTCGAGATCGAAGGCCTCGCGGTGGGCCTGATCCGCAACACGATGCTCATGTAGCGTCCCCGAATCCGGCAACGCCCCAGGTGGCAGGCGTGTCCCACGACGGGACTACCCTGGGGCAGCCGGTCCCCGATAGCAATCCTGCCGTGTCGCTCCAAGGAGTCTCACGTGGCCGCTGCTTTGTTTTCTTCGCTGGTTTCCATTGCTCGTTCGCTGTTGCCCCGCCGGGAGTGCAACCCGTTGCCCACCATGCATTCCCTCCGGGTGCACGGCGGGCAGCGCGGCTGCGCGCCCGGCGGCTCCTTTTGCAGGGAGCAGCGGCGCGCACCCACCCTTCGCGTGATCCGGGGGACCGGCCGCATGGTGATCTCCGGCCGCATGGCCGACGTGTGCGCCGAGCTCGACCGCCTCGCGGCCCTCGAGAGCGCGGGGGCCTGAGGGGCCCTAGCTCGCGCTGCCTGCCAGGTAGTCGCGCTTGCCCAGCTCCACGCCGTTGTGGCGAAGGATCGCGTAGGCCGTGGTGATGTGGAAGAACATGTTCGGCATCGACCAGGTGGTGAGGTACGCCTGGGCCTTCATCGTGCGCGACGAGTCGCGTCCCACCGGGAAGGTCACGTCGTTGTCCTCGGTGCCATCCAGCTTTTCGGCCGGCACGGTGGAAAGGAAATCGATCGTCTTCTGGATGCGCGCCTTCAGTTCGGAAAAGCTCGCCTCGTTGTCGTCGAACTTCGGCGCGTCGATCCCCGCCACCCGGGCCACGCCGTTCTTGCAGGCGTCGCAAGCGATCTGGATCTGCTTCGTGAAGGGCAGCATGTCCGGTGCCAGGCGGTAGTTGAGCAGGATCGCCGGGTCGAACTTCCTGGCTTCGGCGTGCGCCGCCCCCTTGTCGAGAAGGTGGGACAGGTTGGCCAGCATGTGCTTCATCACGGGCACCGTAGCCGTGTGCATCGACATCGTCATTTCTTGCTCCTCGGGATGTAACGATCGGAAAGCGCCGATGCTAAGGCGTCCGCCCGATTCGTGCTGGGGCGGGCCCGTGGCCGCGAGGCACAATCGGGGGAATGAACATCGTGATCCTCGACGATTACCAGGACGCCGTGCGGAAGCTGAAGTCCGCGTCCAAGCTCGAAGATTACCCGGCGAAGGTCTACACGAACACCGTCAAGGGGATCGGCCAGCTGTCCGTGCGCCTGCGCGACGCGGACGTCATCGTGCTCATTCGCGAGCGCACGCACATCACCCGCCAGCTGCTCGAAAAGCTCCCGCGCCTGCGCCTGATCGCGCAGACCGGCCGCGTCGGCGCGCACATCGACCTGCAGGCCTGCACCGAGAGGGGCATCGCCGTCGCCGAAGGCGTGGGCTCGCCGATCGCCCCGGCGGAGCTCACGTGGGCCTTGATCATGGCCGCGATGCGCCGGCTGCCGCAGTACATCGGCAACCTGAAGCACGGTGCGTGGCAGCAGTCGGGGATGAAGGCGGCGTCCATGCCCGCCAACTTCGGCCTGGGCCAGGTGCTGCGCGGCCGCACGCTGGGGATCTGGGGCTACGGCAAGATCGGCCAGCTCGTCGCCGGCTACGGCAAGGCGTTCGGCATGCGCGTGATGGTGTTCGGCAGCCAGTCCTCGCGCGAGCGCGCCGTCGCGGACGGCCTGCAGGCGGCGGCATCGCGCGAAGAGCTGTTCCAGGAAAGCGACGTGCTGAGCGTCCACCTGCGGCTCTCCGACGAAACAGCGGGCATCGTCACCCTGGAGGACCTGGGCCGCATGAAGCCCACGGCGCTGTTCGTCAACACGTCGCGCGCGGAGCTGATCGAGACCGATGCGTTGATCGCGGGCCTGAACCGCGGCCGGCCCGGCATGGCCGCCATCGACGTCTTCGAAAGCGAGCCCATCCTGCAGGGCCACGCGCTGCTGCGGCTGGAGAACTGCATCTGCACCCCGCACATCGGCTACGTGGAGCTGGACAGCTACGAGCTGTACTTCGGCGCGGCTTTCGACAACGTGGTCAACTTCATCAAGGGCACGCCCACGAACATCGTGAACCCGGGCGCGCTGCAGGTGAGGCGGTAAATGCCATGAACCGGTTGGATGCGCCATGCGCATGCGACCGATTCCGAAAAAGCGTTTGAGCACGGCGTAGGCGGCCCGTACATTTCATTCTCCCCAAGCATGCGAACTGGAGAAGACCCGATGTCCACAGCTGCCCAGGCCGCGGTCGCCGCCCCGCAGGCCGACCGCCTGCCCGCCGTCCTCTGGCCCCTGCTCTTCGGCAACTTCGTGATCGGCAGCGGCGTGATGGTCGTGCCCGGCGCGCTGAACGACATCAGCACGTCGCTGCAGGTCTCCGTCCCCACGGCCGGCCAGCTGATCTCCGCCGGCGCGCTCCTCATGTGCCTCGGCGCCCCGCTCCTCGCCGCGGTCGTCGCGGGATGGGACCGCCGCCGGCTGCTCGCGCTGTCGATGCTCTGGTACGGCGTGTTCCACCTCGCCTGCATCGCTGCCACGAGCTACGCAGCCCTTCTGCCGCTTCGTGTGCTCGCGCTCCTGGCGCCCGCCATCTTCACGCCGCAGGCCGCGGCTTGCGTGGGCCTGCTGGTGCCGCCCGAACAGAGAGGCCGCGCCATCACCTTCGTGTTCCTCGGGTGGTCCGTGGCGTCGGTGCTCGGCATGCCGCTCGCCGCGTACGTCGGCGAAACCATGGGATGGCGCAGCGCGTTCTCGCTGGTGGCTTTCCTCAGCCTGGTGAGCGCGCTGTGGGTGTGGCGCAGCATGCCCGACGGCGTGAAGCCGCCGGCCCTGTCGCGCGCCGCCTGGGGCGAGACGCTCCGCTCGGGCGCCCTCATGCTCACGGTGCTGGTCACCGTGCTGTATGCCGCGGGGCAGTTCGTGCTGTTCTCGTACATGGCCCCTTACTACAAGGCGAAGATCGGGATCACGCCGGAACAGCTCGGGCTGATCTTCATGTGGTTCGGCGCCTTCGGCTTCATCGGCAACATGCTGATGACGCGCCACATCGACCGCATCGGCGCGCCCCGCGCGATCATGATCGCCATCGGCGGCATGGCCGTCAGCCTGCTCGCGTGGCCGCTCGGCACCAGCCTCGTTCTCGCTGCGGTCATCGTCGTCCCCTGGGCACTGGGATGCTTCTCGTCGAACTCCGCGCAACAGGCGCGCCTCGTCGGCATCGCGCCGCCTCTCGCGTCCGCGTCCATCTCGCTCAACAGCTCCGCCATGTACGCCGGCCAGGCCATCGGCGCCGCCGCGGGCGGCGTGATGATCGCCAACGGCGCGATGGATTCGCTGCACTGGGTCGGCTTCGTGATCCTGCTGGCGTCCATGGCCGTCAGCTGGTGGGCGACAACGTTCTCGCACGGCCGATAATGGCCGGATGTCCCTGACGTTCCAGAAAGTCGCCGTCGTCGGCGCCGGCGCAATGGGCCGCGGCATCGCGCAGATCGCGGCGCAGGCGGGCAGCACCATCCGCCTCTACGACACCCAGCCGCAGGCCGTCGAAAAGGCGATCGCGGAAGTCTCCTCCCAATGGGCCCGCCTGCAGGACAAGGGCCGCATGGACGAAGCGCAGGTGCGCGGCTGCAGGGAGCGCCTTCATGCCGCCACCACGCTGGCCGAACTCGCCGATTGCGACCTCGTCGTCGAGGCGATCGTCGAACGGCTCGACATCAAGAAGTCGCTCTTCGCCGACCTGGAGGGCGTCGTCGCGGATTCCGCCGTGCTCGCGACGAACACGTCATCGCTTTCCGTGACGGCGATCGCCGCGGGCTGCAAACGGCCGCAGCGCGTGGCGGGTTATCACTTCTTCAACCCCGTGCCGCTGATGAAGGTGGTCGAGGTCATCGCCGGCCTCAAGACCGACCCGGACGTCTGCAAGCAACTGGCGGCCTACGCGCGCGAGATCGGCCACACGCCCGTGCAGGCGCAGGACACGCCCGGCTTCATCGTCAACCACGCGGGCCGCGCCTACGGCACCGAGGCGCTGCGCATCGTGAGCGAAGGCGTGGCCGATTTCGCCACGGTCGACCGGATCCTGAGGGACCAGGTCGGTTTCAAGCTCGGGCCTTTCGAGCTGATGGACCTGACGGCGCTCGATGTCTCGCATCCCGTGATGGAGTCGATCTACCGCCAGTACTACGACGAGCCGCGCTACCGCCCGAACGTGATCACCGCGCAGCGGCTGGCCGGCGGCGTGGTGGGACGCAAGTCGGGCGAAGGCTTCTACCGCTACGTCGAGGGCAAGGCGCAGGTGCCGGCCGAGCCGCCGGTGCCGCAGGTGGGCGAGATCCCGCCCGTCTGGGTTTCGACACGTGCCGCGCGGCGCGCCGAGGTCTACCAGCTGCTCAAGGACCTGGGCGCAAAGGTCGAAACGGGCCAGTCGCCTTCGATGAATGCGCTGACGATTGTCGCGCCGCTCGGTTTCGACACCACGACCGTGGCGGTGGTGGAAAGGCTCGACCCGGCTCGCACCGTCGGCATCGACATGCTGGTGGACGATGCGGCCACCAGGCGCCGCGTGCTCGCCACCAACCCCGCTACGCGCGCCGACATGCGGGATGCCGCCCACGCCCTCTTCGCGCGCGACGGCAAGGCGGTGAGCGTGATCCGCGATTCGGGCGGCTTCGTCACGCAGCGCGTCGTCGCGTCCATCGTCAACATCGCCTCCGACATCTGCCAGCAGCGCATCTGCACGCCAAAGGACCTGGAGACGGCCGTCACGCTCGGCCTCGGCTACCCGCTGGGCCCTCTTGCGATGGGCGACCGCTGGGGCCCCGCGAACATCCTCGAGGTGCTGTTCAACATGCAGACGGTGTATGGCGACCCGCGCTACCGCCCCAGCCCGTGGCTGCGCCGCCGCGGCGCCATCGGGCTGTCGCTGCTGCACGAGGAGGAGTGATGCCCGCCGAACTGAAGAGCACGAGCCAGGGCCGCACGATGGTGCTGGCCATCAGCAACCCGGAAAACCGCAACGCGCTGGACCCGGCGATGTACGCGGCGGGCGTCGAGGCGCTGAACGCCGCCGAGACCAACCCGGAGGTGGGGAGCGTCGTCATCACGGGCGAAGGCTCGGTGTTCTGCGCCGGCGGCAACCTGCAGCGCCTGCAGGCCAACCGGCAGCAGCCGCCCGAAGTGCAGGCGCGCAGCATCGAGGGGCTGCACAGCTGGATCGAGGCGATCCGCACCTTCCCGAAGCCGGTGATCGCCGCGGTCGAAGGCCCGGCCGCGGGCGCGGGCTTCTCGCTGTGCCTGGCGTGCGACCTCATCGTCGCCGCCGAGGACTCGGTGTTCGTGATGGCGTACATCAACGTCGCGCTCTCGCCGGACGCCGGCGCGACCTGGCATCTCGCCCGGCTGCTGCCGCGGCAGGTGGCCGGCGAATTGCTCCTGGGCGGCGAGCGGATCACCGCCACGCGCCTGCATGAGCTGGGCGTGGTCAACCGCGTCTCGGCTCCGGGGGCGGCACTTTCGGACGCGCTGGCCATCGCCGGGCGCCTGAACGAGCGAGCGCCCAACGCCCTGGCGAGCATCAAGGAATTGATGAACGAAGCCGCCGACACCCCGCTCAGCCGCCATCTGGCGGCCGAGCGCGACCATTTCGTGCGCAACTTGCACCACGCCAATGCCGGGATCGGCATCGAAGCCTTCCTCGCGAAGAAGACGCCCCGCTACGAATAGCGCGGCAGCGGTCGCGCCTGCGACAACCCTGTTGGTGCCGGCCGGTCCCTCACGCGACAATGGGACGGGCCCACAGTCACGCACCCGACAGACCATGGACGATCCGATTCTTACAGTGGAGGAACGAGAGGCGATCAATGCCGGTCGCTGGTTCTCGTCCCTTTCACCATCCCTTCGACACGACATCCTGAGATGCGCCTACGTCAAACGCTACAAGGACGGCGAGCTGATCGTCGCGCGCGGCGACATGGCCGAGGCGTGGAGCGCGGTGGCCCGGGGTGCGGCGCGGGTGAGCTCGACGTCGATCACGGGCAAGCAGGTGACGCTGACGTACGTGGAGCCGGGCGTGTGGTTCGGCGACATCGCGATGTTCGACGGGGACCGCCGGACGCACGACGCCTTCGCGCACGGCGACACGACGCTGCTTTGCGTCTCGCGCGGCGACTTCAAGAAGATCCTGTCGCAGCATGTGGAGCTGTACGAAGCCCTGCTGCGGTTGCAGGCGCGCCGGCTTCGCCAGATGTTCGGCCTGATCGAGGACCTGAACACGCTGCCCTTGCGCGCACGGCTGGCCAAACAGTTGGTGCACCTCGTCCGCAGCTATGGCGTACCCTCGCTGGCCGACGGGCACGAGATGCGCATCGGCCTGCAGCTGGCGCAGGAAGAACTGGCGCAGCTGCTCGGCGCATCGCGGCAGCGGGTCAACCAGGAACTCAAACAGATGGAGCGAGAGGAAGTGATCCGCATCGAGCCCGGTGGCCTGGTGATCCGCAACCGCGACGCGCTGATGCACATCGTGGAGAGCGACGAATGAGCGCCGCCGCACCTTCCTACGACCATTTCGTCGGCACCCGGCCGGTCGCCGACCAGCACAAGTTCGACATCGGTGTGCTCACCGCGTGGATGAAGGCCAACGTCGAGGGCTTCGAAGGCCCGCTCACGGCGGAGATGTTCAAGGGCGGCCAGTCGAACCCCACCTACAAGCTCAATACCCCTTCACGCAGCTACGTGATGCGCGCCAAGCCCGGGCCGGTCGCGAAGCTGCTGCCCTCCGCGCACGCGATCGAGCGCGAGTTCGCGGTGATGAGCGGCCTGGCGGGCACCGACGTGCCGGTGCCGCGCATGTACGGCCTGTGCGAAGACGAAAGCCTGATCGGCCGCGCGTTCTACGTCATGGAATGCATGCAGGGCCGCGTGCTGTGGGACCAGTCGCTTCCCGGCTCGACCCCGAAGGACCGGGCCGAAATCTACGACGAGATGAACCGCGTGATCGCCGCGCTGCACACGGTGAAGTTCGCCGAGCGCGGCCTCGCTTCCTACGGCAAGCCCGGCAACTACTTCGACCGCCAGATCGGCCGCTGGAGCAAGCAGTACAAGATGTCCGCCGACGGCGCAGGCCCCATGTCGCAGCCGATCCCCGAGATGGACCGGCTCGAGTGGCTGCCGGCGCACATCCCCGCCGCGGCGCGCGACGAAAGCAAGGTCTCCATCGTCCACGGCGACTACCGCCTGGACAACATGATGTTCCACCCGGCGGAGAACCGCGTGATCGCGGTGCTCGACTGGGAGCTCTCGACGCTGGGCCATCCGCTGGCCGACTTCAGCTACCACTGCATGTCCTACCACATCCCCTACGGCCCGGGCTCGCGCGGCATCCAGGGCCTGGACTACGCGGCCCTGGGCATCCCCACCGAAGAAGAGTACGTGCGCCGCTACTGCGACCGCACGGGGCTCGCGACACCGGCCGACCTGAAGGCCGACTGGAATTTCTACATGGCCTACAACCTGTTCCGCATCGCCGCCATCCTGCAAGGCATCGCCAAGCGGGTGGAGGCCGGCACGGCATCGAGCGCGCAAGCCGCCGCCTCCGGCGCGGGCGCCCGCCCGATGGCCGAGCTCGCGTGGCAGTTCGCACAGAACACCTAAGACAAGGAGAGACGCAATGGATTTCGATTTTTCGCCCAAGGTCAAGGACCTGCAACAGCGCGTGCAGCGCTTCATGGACGACCACATCTACCCCAGCGAGAAGGCCTACAAGGACGAACTCGAGGCCAACACGAAGGCCGGCAAGCGCTGGAGCGCGCTGCAGACCATCGAGAAGCTGAAGCCCAAGGCGCGCGAGGCCGGGCTGTGGAACCTCTTCCTGCCTGTCGACAGCGCGCATGCCTCCGGCTACAAGGGCGCGGGCCTCACGAACCTGGAGTACGCACCGCTTGCCGAAATCATGGGCCGCGTGGGCTGGGCGAGCGAGGTATTCAACTGTTCCGCGCCTGACACCGGCAACATGGAGACGCTGGCCCGCTACGGCTCGGAAGAGATCAAGGCGAAGTGGCTCAAGCCGCTGCTCGAAGGCGAGATTCGCTCGGCCTTCGCGATGACCGAGCCGGAAGTCGCTTCGTCCGACGCCACCAACATCTCCACGCGCATCGAGCGCCAGGGTGACAACTACATCGTCAACGGCCACAAGTGGTGGATCTCCGGCGCCGCCGACCCGCGCTGCAAGGTGTTCATCACCATGGGCAAGACGGACCCGGAGGCCCCGCGCCACTCGCAGCAGAGCATGGTCGTCGTGCCCGCCGACACGCCCGGCGTGCGCATCGTGCGCCCGCTCAACGTCATCGGCTACGACGACGCGCCGCACGGCCACGTGGAGATGTACTTCGAGAACGTGAAAGTGCCCGTCGGCAACATCCTGCTGGGCGAGGGACGCGGCTTCGAGATCGCGCAGGGCCGACTCGGCCCGGGCCGCATCCACCATTGCATGCGCCTGATCGGCCTGGCCGAGCGCGCGCTGGAGCTGATGTGCAGGCGCGCCCTCTCGCGCGTGGCTTTCGGCAAGAGCGTGGCGCAGCAGACGGTGACGCAGGAGCGCATCGCCGAGGCCCGCTGCAAGATCGACATGGCGCGCCTGCTCACGCTGAAGGCCGCCTGGATGATGGACGTGGCCGGCAACAAGGTCGCCAAGACCGAGATCGCGATGATCAAGGTCGTCGCCCCCACGATGGCCTGCCAGGTGATCGACTGGGCCATGCAGGTCCACGGCGCCGGCGGCATGTGCGACGACTTCCCGCTCGCGGCCTCCTATGCCGGGGCGCGAACGCTGCGTTTCGCCGACGGCCCGGACGAAGTCCACCGCAACGCGATCGCGAAATGGGAGCTGGGCAAGTACGGCGCCTATGGCAAGGACGCCGAGGCCGCGGTGACGCGCGGCTCCTGAACTACTTCTTGCGGAAGACGCTGACGGCCGCCTCGCAGGCGTGCGTGAAGATCTGCGCGGCGTGCTGCAGCGTGCCGAGCTCGGCCGGCGTGTATTCCATGCGCAGGTAGGCCTTGCCGTTCATCAGCAGCAGGACGAAAGGCACCTCCGCCGATGGGCCGGGGCGAGGCCAGTCCGTGAGCAGCGCGCCCAGCTCCGGGTCGATCCACGCCAGCGCGCACGCGCGGTTGTCGGTGAGTACGGAAAAGCGCGACCAGAAGACGTCCGGGAGTTTCTCCCACGCCACTTCCTCGAACATGGCCAGCCAGCGCATCTCTTCGGGCAGGCTCGAATCCACCTGCGTCTGCAGCTGGTTCGTGTACATCTCGTAGGCGCGCTTTTCCAGCGCTTCCTTGAGCGGCCGGTTCATCACGAGGACGGCCACGTCTTCCTGGATGCCCAGCTCCGCGCGGCCGCGGACTTCCTCGCCGAAGATGTAGTTGCGCGTGGGCTTGCCCAGCTGCAGGCGCCAGGATTTTCCGCCGATCTTGCCTTCGAGGGCGACGTTCTGGCCGCCGTCGAGGACGGAAAACCCGAAGCCCTGGGTCGCGGCCCACTCCGACGCAGGCCCGACGGCGAACTGCGACGGCTTCTCCTCGGTGGATTTGGCCTCCTTGGCGAAGGCCTTCCTGATGCGGTCGAACATCGGCTTCCCGCTTCCCCTAAAGTGGGGACATTATCAGCCGGAACCCGGCAAACGGTAGCAAGCCAATGATCGACGTCTACTCGTGGGCCACGCCCAACGGCCACAAGGTTCACATCATGCTGGAGGAGTGCGGCCTGCCGTACAAGGTGCACGCCGTGAACATCGGCAGCGGCGACCAGTTCGCGCCGGAATTCCTCGCCATCAGCCCCAACAACAAGATTCCCGCGATCGTTGACAGCGACGGGCCCGGCGGGCGCCCGATCTCGCTGTTCGAATCCGGGGCCATCCTCGTCTACCTCGCCGCGAAGACCGGCCGGTTCATGCCGAAGGGCGACCGCGAGAAGTACGAGGTGCTCCAGTGGCTGATGTTCCAGATGGGCGGCGTGGGCCCCATGCTCGGGCAGAACCACCATTTCCGGCAGTACGCGCCGGAGAAACTCCCGTACGCCATCGACCGCTACACGAACGAAGCGAAGCGCCTCTACAGCGTGATCGACAAGCGCCTCGCCGCGAGCGAGTGGCTGGGTTGCGACGAGTACACGATCGCCGACATGGCCACCTGGCCGTGGCTGCGCAACTGGAAGAACCAGGGCATCGAGCTGGATGAGTACCCGCACCTGAAGGCCTGGTTCGGGCGCATGGAACAGCGCCCCGCGGTTCAGCGCGGCGTACAGGTGCTGGCCGGCATGCGGCGCCCGATCACCGACGACAAGGCGCGCGAGGTGCTCTTCGGCAAGACCCAGTACGAGCGGCGTTAGGGACGCCCCCACTGTGCGCTCCGCCGGCGGCCCCTAAGATCGCCCGATGCCGGCCCGCACCCTCTCCAAGCCAGAGATCGAGGCGCGTTCGGCCTTCCGGCAGCAACTGCGCCAATACGAGCGCAGCGGCGAAGACGCCGCGAAATCCCACGGCATCACCCTGGCGCAATACCTCGTCCTGCTGCACGCCAAGGGCATGCCGGGCCGGTCCTGGGCGCTGGTGGGCGAGCTGGCGGGCCGCATGCTGCTGGAGCACCACAGCTTGGTCGGCCTGGTCTCCCGCTGCGAGGCGGCGGGCCTCGTCAAGCGCAGGCGCAGCCTCGAGGACGCCCGGCAGGTGGAGGTGCACCTGACGGCGAAGGGCGAGAAGACGATGAACGCCGTGGCGGCCGCGCAGTCCGACGAGCTCAAGGGCCTGCTGCGCTTCCTCACGGCAGCCGCGAAACGGCCCCAGCGCCGGCGGGCATAGAATGCCCCGTGTCGGAGCGTAGCGCAGTCTGGTAGCGCATCTGGTTTGGGACCAGAGGGTCGTAGGTTCGAATCCTATCGCTCCGACCAGTCGATCGAACCCACTGGAGGACACCATGGCGCTGAAGATCTACTACCACCCCGCTTCCACCACCTGCCGCCCGATCATGCTGTTCGCGCGCGAGCAGAAGGTCGATGCCGAGTTCGTGCTCGTCGACCTGTTCACCGGCGAGCACATGCAGGAAGCCTACGCGCGGAAGAACCCGAACAAGCTCGTTCCCCTGCTGGAGGACGGCGACTTCCGCCTGACCGAGAGCTCCGCCATCCTCAAGTACCTGGCCGACCTTTCCGGCTCCGCCGCATACCCGAAGGACCTGAAGCGGCGCGCGAAGGTCAACGAGATGATGGATTGGATCAACACGCAGGTCTGCCGCGACTTCGCGTACGGCTTCGTGTACCCGCAGATCTTTCCCTTCCACGACCGCGGCGACGAGACCGTGCAGAAGGCGACCCTGGCCTGGAACGGCGAGCGGGCGCGCAAGTGGCTGCAGGTGCTGGATCGCGACCTGCTCGCCGGCAACAAGTACCTGTGCGGCGACGAGATCACCATCGCCGACTATTTCGGCGCGTGCTTCGTGGCGCTGGGCGAGGTGACGCGCTGCGACTTCAGCGGCTTCCCGAACGTCTCGGCCTGGCTGGGCCGCATGAAGCAGCTCCCGAGCTGGAAACCGGTGTTCGAGGCCATCGACGGCTATGCGGCCTCGATGAAGGACAAGACCTTCGCAACGCTGTGACCGCGCGATGCTGAAGAAGCTGCACCACAACGCCTACCGCTGCCGCGACTCGGAAGAGACGCGCCGCTTCTACCAGGATTTCCTGGGCCTGCCGCTCGTGCACACGCTGGAGATCACGGAGACGAAGAGCGGCCGCAAGACCGAGACGCTCCACACCTTCTACCAGATGGAAGACGGCTCGGCCCTCGCCTTCTTCGAGGCGCCGGACATGCCTTTCGAATTCAAGAAGCAGCACGACTTCGACCTGCACATCGCGCTGGAGGTCGATCCGCCCGTGATCGACGAGATGCTTGCCAAGGGGCGGCAGGCCGGAATCGAGACGCGCGGGCCGTCGGACCACGGCTTCATCCGCTCGATCTACTTCCGCGACCCGAACGGCTACGTGATCGAGCTCACCGCCAAGGCCGAGGGCCACGACGAAGCCATGGACCCTTCGCTCAACGAGGCCCGCGCGCGCCTCGATGCGTGGCAGGCCGCCAAGGGGTAAACAGCGCCCCTAGCGAACGGGGTTCATTGAACAGCGATTGAGAGCCTGCGAAGGTAGACGGTGCCACGACCGCCGAAATTTTCCGTGCCGAACTCAACGGCTTGCAACCGGGTCTGCGCCGACATGACGCCCTTGCTGACGAGGAAGTCGGTCACGTCGCGCAACCGAATCTGCCCCTTGAGGACTGACGTCGTGTCCGCGGGTATGACGCCGATGCCGTAAACGTCAGGCCCCTGTCCCGTTCCCTTGTGCATCCACACATCGAACTTGTGTCCTGCGAGCATGACGGAGCCCAAGAGCGTGTCACCTTCGTGATAGGAGGGCAGCCTCACACTGATCGCCACTTCGTGCGTCAACACCTGAGGGTCGGTCCCGGAAGTGAACCACACATCGAAGAACGTGTGCGTGTACCAGTTGGTTTCGACGTCGACGTCGTACGTCATCGAAAACTCGCCGAGTTCATCGACGCGAATGTCCAGCGGCCGGGAACTGCTGTTTCCAGGTGCTGCTGCAGAAATCGGGTTCCTGCCGAAACCGACGCCAGGGTATCCGGAGATCCCGGTCGTGGAACCGTCATATGCCCAGCTCCATGACGACGTGATCGAGTTCGTTCCAGGAAGGGGTGCCGCGGTAATGCACTGATGGAAGGCGGTGCTCGGGCTCACCAGTCCCGCTTCCACGCCCCACCACGAACTCATCATGGCGAACTCCCCGACCCTTGCATCGAACGGCTCAACCCAGGGATTGGTAGGAACGCATGTCGAGACCGGAGATGAGCTTTGTAAATTGAAATCCACCTGCGGCGTGGCGACGAGCTCGATGGCAGCCCAAACGTCATTCGCCGTCACGGCCGCGGCAAGCGCCTTGCCTTTCTGGATGCTCTCTGAAGCAGACGGGTATGAAATCCCTTGCCACATGGAAACCCACCGCCCGACTTCCTTCTTATTGTCGATCAACGCCGCCACCCATCCAAATGCCGGATCAGACTTGAAGCTGTGTGCGGACTTGAGCATCGTGCCGACCAGCGAACCGCGTGTAGCGATGCCCGTGTCGAGTGCGTTCGTCCAATACGCCAGGCCTTCTGGGTCGGGAACCTGTCGCCCGAGCACGTTTTTATAGATGACGGACACGAAGTCGCTGTTCGACATCGATGCCGAATAGCCGGTGTCCCCCGAGGCCGCAACCGCAGCCGAGTAGAAGGCTTCCGCGACCCGGTCGATAGGCATTCCCCCGTACACCTGGCCAATCCAGTATTCAAGACCCAGTGCGTCGGGGATCCGATTGAAAAAAGCGATATATAGCTCGATCAGTTCATCGACCTGCGCAGTGGGCAACAAGGAGGCCGCTGCGCCCATGCGGAGGTTGACCGACATGTCATCGAACTGCAGCAGGAGGTCGGAATCCAACATCCAGCCCTGGCCGGTCGAGGTTCTCGTGACGAGGAATCCGGCGGCGGACCTCGATATCCGGAAGTCTGCCCTGCGGCCCGGCATCGGTGCGATCCGCGCCTCGCCGGCCGAAGTGGCGGACTCCACCACGAGGTTCATCGGGTCGCGGTCGACCCCCCCAGACCCTCCCCCGCAAGCGCCCAGCAGGATCACGAGGCAAGTCATCGCCGTCCTCATGGGAACCCTCCTTCAGCGACAGAGCTTGTCACACACCGGCTCGCATGACAATCGGCAAGAGATAATCGACGCACTGCCCGTAGCTCAGTTGGATAGAGCAACAGCCTTCTAAGCTGTGGGTCGGGGGTTCGACTCCCTCCGGGCAGGCCAGTCACCGCGCCGGCTTCACCGCTTCCAGCGTGAACGACACCATCTGAAGGTAGCCCGGACGGCCGCAAGGCCGGCGCTTTCCTGTTGCACTAACTCAAGGCGCTGGTTGCCCCCAAGGGGAGCGATGCGGTGCGAGCGCCGGCGATGCTCGCGTTCCCGGCGACGCCGCGTGCCGAGCGGCACATGCGCACCGCCCGCGTCAGCTGGTGGTGACGGTCAGAGCTTCACGTACTCGTAGTCCACGGGCTGCGCATTGATGCCCCGGTCGGGCGGCGCGATCCAGCCGGCGATCTTGCCGGGCTCGGTCACACGCTGCATCAGGCTCTTCACGAAGCGCTGGTCCTCTTCGCTGGGGATCCAGTCGTTCTTCTTCGCATCGAATTCCGCCTGGGTGATGGGCTGCCCTTCGGGCGTGGTCGGGATGCCGGCCCAGGCGCCGACGTCGCGGCGGAAACGCGTGGAAGGCAGCTTCAGCTCGAAGGCGACGCCCGCGCGCTTGATCATCATGTTCCAGCGCGTGATGCCGACGTTGCAGTCCTTGACGTATTCCAGGCGAGTGACTTCGTTCAGGCCGTTGCGCACGCTGATGGTCTCGTCCTTCACGCCGCCCTTGCCGTCCGGCACCTGGAGCGTCATCGTCGTCTCTGCTTCCACGTGGTCGGCGAACTTGGCTTCGTCGGGGCGGCCCTTGATGCCGTTGCTGAAGTAGTTGGCGGCGTTCGACGACGATTCGGAGCCGAAAAGGTCCAGCGAATCGGTGAACCAGTAGTTGAGGTAACGCTGGATCGTCGGCAGGTCCACCGCGCCGGCGTTGCGGATCGCCTTGGGCTCGTCGGTGTCCAGCTCCTTCATCACCTCCAGCGTGCGCTTGATGACGCGGCCGATGCCCGTCTCGCCCACGAACATGTGATGCGCTTCCTCCGTCAGCATGAAGCGCGTGGTGCGCGCGAGCGGGTCGAACGCGCTCTCGGCGAAGGACTTCAGCTGGAACTTGCCGTCGCGGTCGGTGAAGTAGGTGAAGCAGAAGAACGACAGCCAGTTGTCCATGGGCTCGTTGAACGTGCCCAGGATGCGCGGCTTGTCGGGGTCGCCCGAGTGGCGCTCGAGCAGTTCTTCCGCCTCCTCGCGGCCGTCGCGGCCGAAGTGCGCGTGCAGCAGGTAGACCATCGCCCACAGGTGGCGGCCTTCCTCGACGTTCACCTGGAACAGGTTGCGCAGGTCGTAGAGCGAAGGCGCCGTGTGGCCCAGCATGCGCTGCTGTTCCACCGACGCGGGTTCCGTGTCGCCCTGAGTGACGATCAGTCGGCGGAAGGTCGAGCGGAATTCCCCGGGCACTTCCTGCCACACGTCCTGGCCCATGAAGTCGCCGAAGCCGATCTTGCGGCCCTCTTCCTTGTCGGCCAGGAAGATGCCCCACCGGTAGTCGGGCATGGGCGTGTAGCCGTAGCTCGCCCAGCCTTGCGCATCGACGCCCACCGCGGTGCGAAGGTAGACCTCCTTCGCCTTGAAGTCGCTCGGGCCCATCTCGTCCCACCAGTTCAAGAAGGCCGGCTGCCACTTCTCCAGCGCGCGCTGCAGCTGGCGGTTGTCGGCGAGATCGACGTTGTTGGGGATGAGGGCTTGCAGGTCGATCGTGCTCATGTCAGATCCGTTTCCAGTCGAACTTGGCTTTCTTGCCGGTGCCGAACAATTTGAGTGCGCCTTCTTCGCCGACGGCGTTGGGGCGGATGAAAATCCAGTTCTGCCAGGCGGACAGGCGCCCGAAGACACGCGTGAGCATCGTCTCCTTGCCGGGGAAGCGCAGCGAGGCTTCCATGCCCGTGAGCGCATCGGGAGAGAGGGACGCGCGCTCTTCCAGCATGATGCGGATCTCTTCTTCCCAGTCGAGGTCGTCGGGCGTCAGAGTGACGAGACCCAGCTCCAGCGCCTGGTCGGCGCGCAGCGGGCTGTCCTGCAGGCCTTGCAGTTGCCGCACCGTCTGCTCGTCCTCGCAGAATCGCGTCTGCAGGCGCGTGAGGCCGTTCACTTCCGGGTAGCGGCCGAAGTTGGCGGGCGACAGGTGCAGCACCGGCGCCGCGTCGGGCGAATCCGGCAGGTCCAGCATGTAGATGCGGTCGCAGGCCAGGGCGAGTTCGTAGAAGGTGCCCGCGAAGCAAGAGCCCTCGTCGACCAGCGCGATCAGCGATCGGCTCGTGACGTCCAGGCGCGCCAGCGCGCGGCGCAACAGGCCGAGCGTCTCCCGCACGAGCCAGTGCGACTTGTGCTTTTCCAGCACCTCGTCGGCGAGCATGACGTGGTTGGCATCGCCTTGCGTCCGGATCACCCAGGTGCCGATCTCCAGCTCGTTCGTGCGAAGGTTCAGGATCAGGTCGTCGAGCTCGCGCGCGAACTGCAGCGGCCACCACTTCGTGCCGGCCTGTTCGATCGCTTCGGGCGCCGACTCGATGTGCTTCGCGGGAGCGCGGGCCGTGATCGTGGCGGTGCGCTTGTCGCGGTCGATCTGCGCGTCGACCGTGGCGTAGTGGTAGCCCTTGTCGTCGATCGTCACTTCGAGCGGCGTGAGCGAGATGCCCTTGGCGGGGCCCGTGCGGTTCGACTTCGCGCGCAGGGCGGCGATCTCGTGGTCGACCAGTTGCGCGAACTGCTGCGGCTTCGCATGCGCGTCGATGAGTTTCCAGTCCTTCGCACGGTCGGCGCGAACGCCCTCGCTCGTGGTGCAGAAGATGTCGGCGAGGTCGCGGCGCACCTTGCGCTTGTCCGTCACGCGTGTCAGGCCGCCGGTCCCCGGCAGCACGCCGAGCAGCGGCACCTCCGGCAGGCTCACGGTGGACGAGCGGTCGTCGACCATCACGATGCGGTCGCAGGCCAGCGCCAGCTCGTACCCGCCGCCCGCGCACGCGCCGGTGACGGCTGCCAGCGACTTCAGGCCTTCGTTCTCCGAAGAGTCTTCCAGGCCGTTGCGCGTTTCGTTCGTGAACTTGCAGAAGTTCACCTTCCACGCATGGGTCGACAGGCCCAGCATGTAGATGTTGGCGCCGGAGCACCAGATGCGGTCCTTCGCGCTTTCGAAGACGACCACCTTCACGCCGGGGTGCTCGAAGCGGATCCGGTTGACGGCGTCGTGCAGCTCGATGTCGACGCCCAGGTCGTAGGAATTGAGCTTGAGCTTGTAGCCCGGCTTGATGCCGCCGTCCTCGTCGATGTCCAGCTTCAGGCGCGCCACGTCGCCGTCGACCGTGAGCGTCCAGTGGCGGTAGCGCGAAGGGTCGGTGGAAAAGCTCACCAGCTCGCGGTCGCCCTGCTTGAACAGCAGCGGCTCGGTCATGGCGTTCATCGTTTCGTCTCCTTGGCCGTGGGCACGGCCCGCTCGAGGTCTTTGAGGGATTGCTTGACGGTGCGCGACGCGGTGTCGACCACCGCGTCGGCGCGTGCATACAGGGCTTCGCGGCTCGCGAGGATGCGGCGCAGGTCTTCCAGCGCCTCCTTGCCGGCGCCGCGCGTGGAATCGAAGGGCCTCATGTCGCCCTGCGCGACGACACGGCCCATGTGCTCCTCGGGGCTGGCCTTGATCCACACGCAATAGAAATGCGATTGCAGGAGGTCGAAGGTCTCGCGCTCGCTCACGATGCTGCCGCCGGTGGTCATCACCACGCCCTCGGGGTGCTCGTCGGCGATGCGCAGCAGCGCGCGGCGTTCATAGCGGCGAAAGCCGCCCTGCCCGTGCAGCAGCAGGATCTCGTTCATGCTGGTGCCGGCCTCGCGCTCGATCTCGCGGTCCAGCTCGACGAAGGGCACGCCGCGCTGCTGCGCGATCTGCGCCCCCAACGTGGACTTGCCAGCGCCGCGCAGGCCGATGAGCGCCACGCGCTTTTCGCGCGCCTGGTCGGCGCCGTTGCCGAATTGCGCGGCGAGTTGCTGGTAAGCCTGGTCGAGCTGGGTATCGTCCAGGCGACCGAGCAGCCCATGCACGCGAGCCAGCGCGGGGCGCGGCGCATCCTGCAGCAACTCGATGAGCGTGATGTTCAGGGCGCGGGCAGTGGCTTCCAGCGAGTTGATCGACGCGTTGCCCTTGCCGCTTTCGACGTCGGCGAGGAAACGTTCGGACAGGCCCGAATCCTCGGCCAGCTGCTTGCGGGTCATGCCCCGCCGCGCCCGCCACGCACGGATACGCGCGCCCAGCTCGGGAAGCGTCGTCCGGGTGTCCTGCTCAGTCAGGGTTTGCATGGGTCAAGAAGAATCCGAAGGGGTCTTGCGCTAGATCAAGATTGCAGTATACTTCCGGTCATCCCGCTGTCAAGCAGTTTAGTGCATCCGGAGACCCGATCCATGAAGCTCAAGATCCTCGTCGGCACGATGACCAACACGGCCGAGTACGTCGCGCAGGCCATCGAGATGGACTGCGCCGACCTCGTGGACGCGATCGAGATCGTGATGATGGACGGCCTCTCCATCGACGTGTTCGACGAAGATGCGCTTTACCTCATCTGCACGTCCACCTACGGTTCCGGCGACGTCCCGGACAACGCCCGGGCGCTCTACGACTCGCTCGATACGAACCCGAAGTACCTCGGCCACGTCAAGTACGGCGTGATCGCGCTGGGCGACCGCACCTACCAGCAGACCTTCGCGTTCGGCGGCCGCAAGTTCGACGAGCGCCTGTCGGGCCTGGGCGCGCAGCGCATCGGCGACCTCTTCATCCACGACGCCAGCGCCGGCACGATGCCCGAGGAACTCGGCACGGCCTGGTGCCGCGAGTGGCTGCCCCAGGCGGTCGCAGCCATGACGAAGCAGACGGCCTGACGCCATGCACCTCAGTCACGCGGATCACAGCACCACCCCGGCCCGAATCGAGATCCCGCGCGACTACAACGCGGCGCACGACCTTCTCTCGCGCAACGCCTCGCGCAGCGGCAAGGTCGCCTACATCGACGGCGCAACGGACGCGCAACTCACGTACGGGGAGCTAAGCGAACAGGCGCACCGGTTCGCAAACGCGTTGCGCGCCCAAGGCATCGCCCCCGAATCGCGCGTGATGCTGGCGATGCTCGACACGCTCGAGTGGCCGGTGGTCTTCCTCGGGTGCATCCTGGCGGGGGTGGTGCCCGTCGCGGCCAACACGCTGCTCACCACGAAGGACTTCGACTTCATGCTGCGCGATTCGCGCGCGCAGGTGCTGTTCGTCTCCAGGCCCTTGCTCGCGACTTTCGAGCCGCTGGTGGGCAAGATCTCGACGCTGCGGTCGATGGTGATCGCGGGCGACACGGGCCCGAACACGGTCGCGGCGATGATCGAATCCGGCAAGCCCGACGCGAAGGTCGAGGGCACGTGTAGCGACGACGCCTGCTTCTGGCTCTATTCGAGCGGCTCCACCGGCACGCCCAAGGGCACCGTGCACCTGCATTCGCACCTGGTCCAGACGGCGGAGCTGTATGGCCGCGGCGTGCTGGGCATCCGCGAGGACGACCTCGTTTTCTCCGCCGCCAAATTGTTCTTCGCGTACGGGTTGGGCAACGCCCTCACCTTCCCGATGAGCGTGGGCGCCACCACGGTGCTGTGGCCCGCGCGCCCCACGCCCGCCGACGTGTTCGGCGTGCTGAAGAAATTCCGGCCGACGATCTTCTACGGCGTCCCAACGCTTTATGCAGCGCTGCTGGCCGACGCCAACCGGCCGAAAAAATCCGAAGTCGCGATGCGCGTGTGCACCAGCGCCGGCGAGGCCCTGCCCGCCGACATCGGCAAGCGCTGGACCTCCGAGTACGGCTGCGAAATCCTCGACGGCATCGGCTCCACCGAGATGCTGCACATCTTCCTGTCGAACCGCCCGGGCGAGGTGCGCTACGGCACCACCGGCAAGGCCGTGCCGGGCTACGAGCTGCGCATCGTGGGCGACGACGGCCGCGAGTGCGGCGACGGCGAGATCGGCGAGCTGCAGATCAAGGGGCCGAGCGCCGCGCTCATGTACTGGAACAACCGCGCGAAGACCAAGGCGACGTTCGCAGGCGACTGGACGAAGAGCGGCGACAAATACACGCGAGATGCCGACGGCTACTACACCTACGGCGGACGCACCGACGACATGCTGAAGGTGGGCGGCATCTACGTGTCGCCTTTCGAAGTGGAAGCCTGCCTGATGACGCATGCCGCCGTGCTGGAGGCTGCCGTCATCGGCGTGGCCGACACCGACGAGCTCATGAAGCCGAAGGCGTACGTCGTGCTGAAGTCCGGGCAGCAGGCCAGCGCCGAAGACCTGCAGGCGCATGTGAAGAACACGCTCGCGCCCTACAAGTACCCTCGATGGATCGAGTTCGTGCCCGAGCTGCCGAAGACGGCGACCGGCAAGATCCAGCGTTTCCGGCTGCGCGCGGCGAACGCGCCGCAGGGTGGATCGTAGGGAAAGTCATGTAGCTTTCGGCGCGCACATCGGGTAAAAATACTTTAAGCCTAAACAATCGGCCAGAATCAACCGAACAAGGAGACCGACCCATGACCACCCGCCGCCTCGTCCTCACCCGCAGCGCCGCCGTCGTCGGCGCCGCTTCCGCGGGCCTGCTGCTGCCGCAGATCGTCCGAGCGCAATCGAACAAGGTTCGCGTGGGCTTCATGCTGCCCTACACCGGAACCTACGCCCAGCTCGGCGTCGCGATCGAGAACGGCTTCCGCATGGCGATCGACGAAAAAGGCGGGAAGCTGGGCGGGCGCGAGATCGAATGGTTCAAGGTCGACGACGAATCGGAACCCGCGAAGGGCGTCGAGAACGCCAACCGCCTCGTGCAGCGGGACAAGGTCGACGTGCTGGTCGGCACCGTGCACTCGGGCGTGCAGATGGGGATCCAGCGCGTGGTGCGCGACAGTGGAACGCTTTCGATCATTCCCAACGCGGGCGTGCACGCCGCGACGCGCGCGCTTTGCGCCCCCAACGTGTTTCGCACGTCGTTCACCAACTCGCAGCCGACGCTGGCTCTGGGCAAGCCGATGTTCGACAAGGGGATCCGCAAGGCCGTCTGGATCACGCACAAGTACGCGGCCGGCGACGAAGCCTTCGAGGGCTTCCGCGACAGCTTCACCAAGGCCGGCGGCACGGTGGTCAAGGAACTGGGCTTGCCCTTCCCACAAGTCGAATTCCAGGCGCTGCTGACCGAGATCGCCTCGATCAAGCCCGACGCGGTGGCCTGCTTCTTCGCGGGTGGCGCGGCCGTGAAGTTCATCAAGGACTACGCGGCGGCGGGCCTGAAGGACCGGATTCCGCTCTGGGGTTCGGGCTTCCTCACCGAAGGCATCGAGGCCGCGGGTTCCGCCGCCGACGGCATCATGACCACGATGCACTACAGCGACTCGCTCGAGACGCCGCGCAACAAGCAGTTCCGCACCGCTTACGCGACGCGGTTCAAGCTGCAGCCCGACGTGTATGCCGTGCAGGGTTACGACAGCGGCCAGCTCCTCATGGTCGGCGCCAATGCCGTCAAGGGCGACCTGGGCAACAAGCAGGCCCTCTACAAGGCCATGGAGTCAGCCAGCATCGACAGCCCGCGCGGCAAGTGGACCATGAGCAAGTCCCACAATCCGGTGCAGGACATGTACCTGCGCCGCTTTGAAAAGGGCGAGAACAAGGTCCTCGGCGTCGCCGTCAAGGCACTCGAAGACTCGGGCGCCGGCTGCAAGATGGCCTGACCCGTTTCCGACGCGACAATGGGAGGTGAAGGCCTCCCATTTTTTTGACCGCGATTCCGTTCGATGACGCTTTCCACTTACCTCATCTTCCTCGTGGCCGTGACGCTGCTGATCGTCACGCCGGGCCCGACCATGCTCATGACGCTCACGAACTCCGTGAACCACGGGCCGTGGCGCGCGCTTGCATCGCTCTCCGGCGCGCTCGCCGCCAACTTCACGATCATGATGCTGTCGGCGCTGGGGCTCGGGGCGGTGCTGGCCGCCTCCGAAGCCGCATTCACCACGTTGAAACTGACCGGCGCCGCGTACCTGGTGTGGCTGGGCATCCGCACCTTCCGCGGCGCGGGCGGGCTCGACATGGGGCAGGCCGGCCCGCCGCGCGGCGGTTCGCTCTTCGTGCAAGGCGTGCTGGTCGGCGCGAGCAACCCCAAGTCGCTGCTGTTCTTCACGGCGTTCTTCCCGCAGTTCATCGACCCGGCCGCGCCCTTCCTGCCGCAGTTCCTGCTGTTGTCGCTCACGTTCGTCCTCGGCGACTTCCTCGTCCTCGGTGCGGGTGCGTTCGGTGTGGGGCGCGTCGCGCCCTGGCTGCGGCAGGCGCATGTGGTGCGGTGGATCAACCGCGTGTGCGGCGGCCTCTTCGCCCTGCTCGGCGGCCTGCTCCTCTTCGCGCGCCGGCAGCCCTGATGGACGTCTCCACCTTCCTGATCCAGCTGCTGAACAGCGTGCAGTACGGGCTGCTGCTGTTCATGCTGGCCGCCGGCCTCACGCTGATCTTCGGGATCATGGGCGTGGTGAACCTCGCGCACGGCAGCTTCTACATGCTGGGCGCGTACCTGGCGTGGTGGCTTTCCAGCCTGACGGGCAGTTTCACCGTCGCCGTTGTCGGCGGCGCGCTGCTTTCCGTGGCCTTCGGCCTGCTGCTCGAGCGGCTCCTCTTCCGCCACTTCTACGGCCGCGACCACCTCGACCAGGTGCTGCTGACCTTCGGCCTGATCTACATCTTCGAGGAGTCGCGCTCGCTGCTGTGGGGCGACGACGTGCACGGCGTGACGATCCCGCCGCTGCTGTCCGCGTCGTTCCCGCTCACGGACACGATGTCCTATCCCGTCTACCGCCTCTTCATGTCGGGCGTGTGCATCGTGTTCGCGCTCGGCCTGTACTTCCTCATCTCGAAGACGCGCCTGGGCATGAAGATCCGCGCGGGCGCCTTCAACCGCGACATGACCGAGGCGCTGGGCGTGAACATCAAGTTCATCCACGCCATCGTCTTCGCGATCGGCGTGGCGCTGGCCACCGTCGCGGGCATGATCGCCTCGCCGATCTCCAGCGTGTACCCGAACATGGGTTCGCAGGTGCTCATCATGTGCTTCGTGGTGGTGGTGATCGGCGGCATCGGCTCGGTGCGCGGCGCGCTCATCTCCGCCCTGCTCGTCGGGTTCGTCGACACGTTCGGCAAGGTGCTGCTTCCCCAGGCCGCGGGGATGCTCGTGTACATGCTGATGGCGGCCGTGCTGCTGTGGCGCCCGGAAGGCCTCTTCAAGCAATGAGCGCGAAGTCCAATCTCGAGACACTGCCGCGCGCGTTGAACCTCGCGCTGGCCGCGGGGTTCGTCGCGCTCGCCGCCTTTCCCTTCGTCGGCAGCGACTTCTACGCGCAGGTCGTGGCGCGGATGATGATCCTGGGCATCTTCGCGATGAGCCTCGACCTGCTCCTGGGCGTCACGGGACTCGTGTCGCTGGGCCATGCCGCGTTCTTCGGCCTGGCGGGCTACGCCCTCGCCTTCCTCACGCCGCAGTCGGAAGCCGCGAGCCTGTGGTGGACACTTCCGGCCGCCGTCGGTGCGTCGGCGCTCGCCGCGTTGGTGATCGGCTTCTTCGTCGTGCGAACCAAGGGCATCTACTTCATCATGGTGACGATGGCCTTCGCGCAGATGGTCTATTACCTGTTCTTCGACAACAAGGCGCTGGGCGGCTCCGACGGCATCTACGTGAATTTCAAGCCGAACGCGGCGATCTTCGACCTGGAGAACAAGAAGGTCTTCTATTACTTCGTGCTCGCGATGCTGCTGGCCGTGTACGTCTTCCTGCGCCGCCTGCTGTTCAGCCCCTTCGGGCGCGCACTGGCGGGCATCCGCGTCAACGAGCACCGCATGCGCGCCATCGGCTACGGCACGTTCGGCTACAAGCTGGCCGCCTTCACGCTGGCCGGCGCGCTCGCGGGCCTCGCCGGTTACCTGTGGGCCGCGCAAACGGGCTTCGTGAACCCCGAACTCATGGGCTTCCACATGAGCGCGCACGCGATCATGATGGTCATCCTCGGCGGCATGGGCAACTTCGCCGGCGCGATCGTCGGCGCGTTCGCCTTCGAGTGGCTGTTGCACTTCTTCCAGGACCTTCCCGCGGTCGGCTCCTTCCAGGCCGGCAAGCACTGGCAGCTGTGGATGGGCCTTTTCATCGTGCTCGTCGTCACTTTCGCTTCGCGCGGCCTCATGGGCGCCGCGGCGCGGCTGGTGGCGCGCAAGGAGCAGCCGCATGAGTGAAGCGCTCCTCGTCGCCTCGAACCTCACCAAGCGCTTCGGCGGCCTGGCCGCCGTGAACGACGTTTCGCTCGACCTGCACCAGGGCCGCATCCATGCGGTGATCGGCCCGAACGGCGCGGGCAAGTCCACGTTGACGAACCTGCTTTCCGGCGACTTGCCTCCCACCACGGGCCGCGTCACCCTCTCAGGCCAGGACGTCACGGGCTGGAACCCGGAGCGGATCTCGCGCGCGGGCCTCGGCCGCAGCTACCAGAAGACGAACATCTTCCCGCCGTTCACGGTGTGGGAGAACGTGCGGCTGTCCGCACAGTCGCGACAGCCACATGCGGCCCGCTGGCTGAATCTGGCAACGGGCTTCGCATCGACCAACGAGCGAGCGGAACGCGCGATCGAACTCGCTGGCCTGAAAGACCGCCGCAACGCCATCGCCGGTGCCACCAGTCACGGCGAGCAGCGTCAGCTCGAAATCGCGATGACGCTCGCGACCGGACCGCGCGTCCTGCTCCTCGACGAGCCGCTCGCGGGCATGGGCACCGCGGAAGCAGAGCGCATGGTGCAACTGCTGCTGCAGTTGAAGGCCGCGCACGCGATGATGCTGGTCGAACACGACATGGACGCCGTGTTCGCCCTCGCCGACCAGCTCACCGTGATGGTGAACGGCCAGGTGATCGCGAGCGGCACGCCCGCGCAGGTGCGCGCGGATGCGAACGTGCAGGCGGCGTATCTCGGCGAGGAGCACGCGTGACCGCGGGCCTCCTCATCGACGCCAGGGGCTTGAACACCTATTACGGCCAGAGCCACATCCTGCGCGGCATCGACTTCTCGGTGGCGCGCGGCGAAACCGTGGGCCTCATGGGCCGCAACGGCATGGGCAAGAGCACGCTCCTGAAGACGCTGATGGGCCTCGTCAAGCCGCGCGCGGGCACCGTGCACGTCTCGGGCCGGGACATGACGGCATGCGCCCCCTATGAAATCGCGCAGCGGGGCATCGCCTACGTGCCGGAAGGCCGCGGCATCTTCGGCAACCTGTCGGTGAAGGAAAACCTCGAGATGGCGGCGCGCGCCGGCACACGGGGCCAGCGCGACTGGACTTACGACCGCGTGCTGGAGACGTTCCCCCGCCTCAAGGAGCGCCTGGGCCACGGCGGCCAGCAACTTTCCGGCGGCGAGCAGCAGATGCTCACCATCGGCCGCGCACTGATGACCAACCCCGACGTGCTGATCCTCGACGAAGCCACCGAAGGCCTCGCGCCGCTGATCGCGCGCGAGATCTGGCGCATCTGCGCACTCATCCGTGAGAGCGGCATCTCCAGCGTGATCGTCGACAAGAACTGGAAGCACGTGACGCAGGTGACCGACCGGAACGTCATCCTCGTCAAGGGCGAAGTGGTGTTCGCCGGCACTTCGGATGAGCTGCGCGCGCAGCCTCGCCTGCTCGACCAGTACCTGGGCGTCTGACGGAACGTGGCCCGGCGGGGCTCGGCGACGGTAGAGCAAATCTTTCACGCGGATCGAACGGCCGAGTCGGAACGCCCTCTCGCCGCCGTCGTTCCGGCCCCCGGCGGTAAGTAGTTCGGGGGCCGCTGCGGCTGTAGGCGCGGGACTACGCCGCCACGTCAACGCATCCTTCAAAGCTCTCCCGTAGCGCCGTCCAGAATCGTTCGCTCACGGTCTGGCGGAGACATGGGCGAGTACACAACCACAAGGGTGCAGAACGGCAGCGCAGGCAGCGCGGCCGGGCATTGGCGCGGCGCGCATCATCACCGGCAGTTCGAGGTGATGGGCGCGCATCCGACGGAGCGCGGCACGCATTTCGCGGTGTGGGCGCCCAACGCCCGCTTCGTGGGCGTCATCGGCTCGTTCAACGGCTGGAACTGCCAGCCGCTCCACCGCATCGACGACGGCACCGGCCGCTGGATGGGCACGATCGAAAACGCGCGCCCCGGCGACTGCTACAAGTACCGCCTGCAGGACGCTGGCGGCCAGTGGCACGAAAAGGCCGACCCGTACGGCTTCCGCGCGGAACATCCGCCCGGCACGGCTTCGCAAATCTGGGACCTCTCGCACGACTGGGGCGACCGCGACTGGATGGCTCGCCGCGGCGAGCGCCAGTCGCACAGCTCGCCCATCTCCATCTACGAAGTGCACCTGGGCTCGTGGCAGCGCGAGGAGGACGGCCGCTTCCTCAACTACCGCGACATCGCGCGGCGCCTGGCCACGCATTGCCACAACATGGGCTTCACGCACGTGGAGCTGCTGCCGATCACCGAACACCCGTTCTACGGCTCCTGGGGCTACCAGACCACGGGCTACTTCGCGCCCACCGCGCGCTACGGCACGCCGCAGGACCTGATGGTCCTCGTGGACACGCTGCACCAGAGCGGCATCGGCGTGATCCTCGACTGGGTCGCGTCGCACTTTCCTTCCGACGCGCACGGCCTCGCGCGCTTCGACGGCACCGAGCTGTACGAGCACGCCGACCCGCGCAAGGGCTTCCATCCGCAGTGGCAGAGCCTGATCTTCAACTACGGCCGCTACGAGGTGCGCGACTTCCTCATCTCCAACGCGCTCTTCTGGCTGGAGAAGTACCACTTCGACGGCCTGCGCGTGGACGCGGTCGCGTCGATGCTGTACCTCGACTTCGCGCGCGGCCCCGGCGAGTGGATCCCCAACCAGTACGGCGGCAACCAGAACCTGGAGGCCGTGCGCTTCCTGCAGGACCTCAACTCCGCGGTGTACGCGCAGTTCCCCGACGTCCACGTGATCGCCGAAGAGTCCACCGCATGGGGCGGCGTTTCGCGGCCCGTACACCACGGCGGCCTGGGCTTCGGCATGAAGTGGAACATGGGCTGGATGAACGACACGCTGCGCTACACGCAGCGGCCCCACTTCTACCGGCGCTGGCACGGCGACGACATCCGCTTTTCCGCGGTGTATGCCTTCTCCGAGAACTACGTGCTCCCGCTGTCGCACGACGAGGTGGTGCACGGCAAGGGCAGCCTGCTCTCCCGCCAGCCGGGCGATGACTGGCAGCGCTTCGCGGGCCTGCGCAACCTGTTCGGGTACATGTGGACGCACCCGGGCAAGAAGCTCCTCTTCATGGGCGGCGAGTTCGCGCAGCCGGGCGAGTGGCACCACGAACGCACGCTCGACTGGCACCTGTGGGCACGCCCCTTCCACGCCGGCGTGGCGCGCTGGGTGGCCGACCTGAACGCGGCGTATCGCCGCCTGCCCGCCTTGCACGTGCACGACTTCGAGCACGTGGGCTTCGGCTGGCTGCCGCTGGAGCACTACGACCCCGACATCCTCGCGTTCGTGCGCCGCGGCGAGCCCAACCAGCCGCTCGCGGTCGTCGTCGTGAACATGACGCCGCAGCCGCGCTACGGGCTGCGCCTGGGCGTGCCGCATGCGGGCGCCTGGCACGAAATCCTCAACAGCGACGCGGCCGTCTACGGCGGCAGCGGCGTGGGCAACCTGGGCTGCGCGCATGCGTCGCACCAGCCGCTGCACGGCCAGCCCGCCACGCTCGAATTCACCCTTCCCCCGCTTGCGACCCTCCTTTTTTCGGACCACCCCTTTGACCTCACACCTGCATTACCCGGAGTTGCCCATGCCCGCCACTAGAAACGTCCTGGCATTCGTCATGGCCGGCGGTGAAGGCTCGCGCCTGCACCCCCTCACCGCCAACCGCTGCAAACCGGCCGTCCCGTTCAATGGCAAACACCGCATCGTCGACTTCGTTCTCTCGAACCTGGTCAATTCGGAGATCTATTCGACGTACCTGCTGGTGCAGTACAAGTCGCAGTCGCTGATCGAGCACGTGCGGCAGACGTGGACGATGGCGCGCTTCATGCCGCAGCAGTTCATCACGGTGGTGCCGCCGCAGATGCGCAACGGCCCCGAGTGGTTCCAGGGCACGGCCGACGCCATCTACCAGAACATCTTCCTGATCGAGAGCTTCAAGCCGGACATCGTGGCCGTCTTCGGGGCGGACCACATCTACCGCATGGACATCCGGCAGATGATCGACTTCCACGTGAAGACCGGGGCGCACGCCACCGTCGCCACGCTACCGGTCCCGCTGGAGCAGAGCAGCCAGTTCGGCATCGTCGACACGGACGACAAGCACCGCATCGTCGAATTCCGCGAGAAGCCCCGGACCGCGCGCCCCATGCCCGGAAGCCACACGCATGCGCTGGCCTCGATGGGCAACTACATCTTCGACACCGACGTGCTGCTGGAGCAGCTGCACCGCATGCACGAGCAGCACACCAGCGACTTCGGCAAGCACATCCTGCCGAGCATGGTGAAGACGCACCGCCTGGCCGCCTACGATTTCGACACCAACATCATCCCCGGCGTGGAGCCGTACGAGGAGCACGGCTACTGGCGCGACGTCGGCACGATCGATGCCTACTTCGACGCGCACTTCGACACGCTGGGCGCGGCCCCGCGCTTTCGCATGACCAACCGCCACTGGCCGATCTACGCGAGCCCCGACCAGACCGAGTCGGCGCAGATCGAGAACGGCGTGATCAACCGCTCCGTCGTCGGGAGCGGCAGCATCGTCGACGGCGCGACGCTCGACCACGCGATGCTGCGCCGCTCGGTCCGTGTGGAGCGCTCGGCGCGCCTGGAACACTGCATCATCATGGAGCGGTCGCGGATCGGCCGCGGGGCGCAAGTGCGCCGTGCCATCATCGACCAGGACAACGACGTGCCCGCCAACGTGCGCATCGGCTTCGACGAGGACGAGGATCGCCGCCGGTTCCATGTGACCGACAGCGGCATCGTGGTCGTGCCGGCCGGCTACTTTCCGGCGCGGTCCGGCTCGGCAGTTCCCGTCGCCAGGCCGGCAACGGGCGAGCGCGCGGCCAGCCCCGAACGGCTGGAGGTGCCTGCATGACGGCTCGTGCCGTCGCCAAGACCCCCGCCGCCCGCCGCCCCTCACCCGCAGAACCCGCGGCAACGCATCGCTGCGAGCGTGGCCATCCGTGGCCGCTCGGCGCAACGCCCGCGCCTGCCGGCGTGAACTTCGCGATCCATTCGGGCATCGCCGAGAAGGTGGAGCTTTGCCTGTTCGACGAGACGGGCTCGCGCGAGACCGCGCGCATCCCGCTTCCCTGCCGCACCGATGACGTGTGGCACGGATTCGTGCCGGGCCTGAAGGCGGGCCAGCGCTACGGGTACCGCATCCACGGCCCTTACGCTCCCGACTCGGGCGCGCGCTGCAACCCGAAGAAGCTGCTGCTCGACCCCTACGGGCGCGCGATCGACCGCGTGATGCACGGCGCCGCCTGGCAATACGCGTACAAACTGGGCAGCGCCGAGCGCGACCTGCGCATGGACACGACGGACAACGCGGCCCTCGCCGCCAAGTGCATCGTGACCGACCCGTCCTTCGACTGGGGCGGCGACGAACGCCCGCGCATCCCCATGCACGACACTGTGTTCTACGAGACGCACGTGCGTGGCTTCACGATGCAGATGGAGGAGTTGCCCGCGGACATTCGCGGCACGTTTTCCGGCATCGCGTCGCCGCAGGCCATCGCGCACTTCAAGCGCCTGGGCGTGACGAGCGTCGAGCTGCTGCCGGTGCAGGCCTTCAACGACGAGCGCCGCCTGATCGACATGGGCCTGTCGAACTACTGGGGCTACAACACGGTGGGCTTCTTCGCGCCGGAACCGCGCTATTGCGCCGGCGGCGACCCCGACGACTTCCGCCGCATGGTGAAGGCGCTTCACGCCGCCGGGCTGGAAGTGATCCTCGACGTGGTCTACAACCACACCTGCGAAGGCAACCACCTCGGTCCCACGCTGTCGTTCAAGGGCATCGACAACCCGGCCTACTACCGCCTCGCCGAGGACCGCCGCCACACCATGGACTTCACCGGCACCGGCAACACGCTGGACGTGAGCCACCCCGCGACGCTGCGCCTCGTGATGGACAGCCTTCGCTACTGGGTGGAGGAGATGCACGTCGACGGCTTCCGCTTCGACCTCGCGCCCGCCATGGCACGCAACGGCGCGGGCGCCTTCGACCATCGCTCGCCCTTCCTTTCAGCCGTCGCGCAGGACCCGGTGCTCAAGCAGGTGAAACTCATCGCGGAGCCGTGGGACGTGGGCCCCGGCGGCTACCAGGTGGGCGGCTTCCCGCAGGGCTGGTCGGAGTGGAATGGCCGCTACCGCGACGCGGTGCGCGACTTCTGGCGCGGCGAGGATGGCGCGGTGGCGGATTTCGCCGCGCGCCTTTGCGGCTCGGCGGACATCTACGGGCCCAGCCGCCGCACGCCTTGCGCCAGCGTCAACGTTGTCACGGTGCACGACGGGTTCACCTTGCACGACCTCGTCTCGTACAACCACAAGCACAACGAATCGAACGCCGAGGACAACCAGGACGGCGAAAGCCACAACCGCAGCTGGAACTGCGGGTTCGAAGGCCCGACCGACAAGGCCGAGATCAACGAGCTGCGCGAAAGGCAGAAGCGCAACTTCCTGGCGACGCTGTTCGTCTCGCGCGGCGTGCCCCTGCTCCTGGGCGGCGACGAGATGAGCCGCACGCAATGCGGCAACAACAACGCCTATTGCCAGGACAATCCGATCAGCTGGTTCGAGTGGACCAGCGAGCGCGTCGCGGATCCGCTCATCGCCTTCGTGCGAAAGCTGGTCGACCTGCGCCAGGAACTGCCCGTGCTGCGCGCGGACCGCTGGTACACCGGCGAAGTGGACGGCGAAGGCCGCCGCGACATCGCCTGGTACAGCGTTTGGGGCCTGCCGATGACGACCGAGGAATGGGCCGACCCGAAGGTGCGGGTGATCGCGGCGCTGGTCGACGGCTCCTTCCTGCCCGACGGCAAGGCCTGCGACCACGTGCTGCTCCTCTTCAACGCTTCCGGCGAAGAGGTGTCGTTCACCTTGCCCCCGGGCCCCACGGAAGCCACGCAGTGGCGCGTGCGGCTCGACACCTCCGACGATGCCTCGCTCTCGGGCGACAGGCTCGTCGACGCCGAAGACAAGTTCGAGTTGGCCGCGCATGCGATGGCGGTGCTCACGCAGGACGCGAAAGGCCAGGGCCATGCGGTGCGGCCATGACATGCCGTTCGGCGCGGCCCTGAGGCCGGAGGGCGGCGCCGTCTTTCGCTTGTGGGGCCCCGTCGCACGCCAGGCGGAAGTCGCGATCTACCCGAGTGCCGGCGCGACGTCACCCATCTTCCACACCGCCGAGTGCGACGCGCAAGGCTGGTGGGAGTGCACGGTGGACGATGCCACGGCCGGCACGCTGTACCAATGGCGAATCGACGGTGAACTGCTCGTGCCGGACCCGGCTTCGCGCCAGAACCCCTACGGCGTGTTCTCGCCCAGCGCGGTGGTCGACCCGCTTCAATTCGAATGGGACCCGGACTGGCGCGGGCGGCCGTGGAACGAGGTCGTGCTCTACGAACTGCACACGGGCTCGTTCACCCGCGAAGGCACTTTCGATGCCGCGTGCGAGAAGCTCGAATCGCTGGCGAAGCTGGGCATCACCGCGGTCGAGCTCATGCCCGTCGCGGACTTCCCCGGCCGCTTCGGCTGGGGCTACGACGGCGTGCTGCCCTTCGCGCCGCACGAGCGTTACGGCACGCCCGACCAGCTGAAGCACTTCGTCCAGCACGCGCACCGGCTGGGGCTGATGGTCTTCCTCGACGTGGTCTACAACCATTTCGGGCCGTCGGGCAACTTCCTGGGCCGCTACGCGCCGCAGTTCTTTTCGGAGACGCATGCGAGCCCCTGGGGCGCGGCGATCAATTTCGACGGGCCGCTCAGCCGCGTGGTGCGCGACTTCTTCGTCCACAACGCCTTGTACTGGGTGCAGGAATTCCGCATCGACGGCCTGCGGCTCGATGCCGTCCACGCGATCGTCGACCACGGCCGGCCGCACATCCTCAAGGAAATCTCCAACGCCGTGCGTTCGGCCACCCCCGGCCGCCATGTGCACCTGGTGCTGGAAAACGAAAACAACGAATACGCGTGGCTCGAGCAGCAGCCGCAGTCCGGACGCTACGACGCGCAGTGGAACGACGACTTCCACCACGTGCTGCACGTCGCGCTCACCGGCGAGACGCAGCGCTACTACCACGACTATGGCGACGAACCGTTGAACCAGCTGGCGCGCTGCCTCACGCACGGCATGCTGTACGAGCCGTCGGCCCGCCAGGAAGGTGGCGCCCGCAAGGACCCGCGCGAAGCGCCGCCGCAGCCGCTGGGCGCGATGGTCAATTTCGCGCACAACCACGACCAGACCGGCAACCGGCCGTTCGGCGAGCGCATGACACAGCTCGTGCCGCCCGGTGCGGCGCCGCTCGCGACGCTGCTGGCGCTGCTCACGCCGGCGATCCCCATGCTGTTCTTCGGCGAGGAATTCGGCTCGGCCACGCCCTTCCTCTACTTCGCCGATTGGGAAGGCGACCTGCGCGACGCCGTGCGCGAAGGCCGCAAGCGCGAGTTCGGCCACGTGGCCCAGGGCCGTGATGGCCAGCCCCGGACGCTGCCCGACCCGTGCAGCCTCGAGACGTTCGAATCGGTCCGGCCCGACGAAGCGCAGCGCGAAAGCCACGACGGGCGGCGCTGGCTGGACCTCGTGGAGCGCGCGCTGCACGTGCGGCGCATGCATTTCGTTCCGCGGCACGCCATTCTTTCGACGGGCAGCCACACCGCGCATCGCGTCGGCACCACCGGCATCCAGGTTTGCTGGCGCTACGACGACCGGCAGGCGATCGTCCTGCAGTTGAACCTGGGCGCGCAGCCGGTCCATGCGGCAGAGGCCCTGGTGGAAATCACCGAGCCGGCCGAGATCTTTTCGCACGGCTACCCGGAGGGCACGGGTGATGGCGTGTGGCCCGCGTGGTCCGCGCGCTGGTGGATGGGGACGCAGCCATGAACCCCGTTTCGCACGAAACCGCCGCGCTCGCCGAGGACAGCGGCGTCGCCCTGCGCTACAGCAGCTTCTGGGGCGAAGACCTGCACGTGTCCGAGGAGGTGCTGCTGCGGGCGCTGCGGGCGATGGGCATATCGAGCGCTGCGCCCGCCACGGCGGATGGCCGCATGCCCCGCGCCGTCGTTGCCTTCGAAGGCGGTTCGCAACGCGTGCATTGGCAGGGTACGCGCGCGGCGCACTGGCACTTGACCCCCCGCGACTGCGCCAAGGGGGCACGCGCGCGCAAAGGCGAAGTGCATGTGCAGGGCGAGGATTGCCAGGTCGAACTGCCCCATGACCTCGAACGCGGGTACTGGGAGTTGACGGTCGAAGGTGCAGGCGTTTGCCTCGTGATCGTCGCGCCGCGCCGCTGCTGGACGCCGCCCGCGCTGGAGGCCGGCGAGCGCTGGTGGGGCTGCACGGTGCAGCTTTACGCGCTGAAGTCCTCGCACGACTGGGGCATCGGCGACTTCGGCGACCTGCGCCGGCTGGTGGAGATCGTCTCGCGCCAGGGCGCCTCGTTCATCGGGCTGAGCCCCTTGCACGCGCTCTTCCCGCACCGGCCGGAAGTCGCGAGCCCCTACAGCCCATCGAGCCGCAACGCGCTCAACCCGATCTACCTCGACGTGCAGCTGCTGCTGGACCAGAGCGGTTGCCGCGAAGCGCTGGTGCACGTGCACGCGGATGCCTTCCAGGAGCGGCTCAACGCCTTGCGAGAGGCGGAGCTCGTGGACTACGCGGGCGTCGCGGCGGCGAAGGAAGACGTCCTGCAGATGCTGTGGCGGCACTTCGAGACGAAGGAGCTCGCGCGGCACACCGCGCGCGCGGGCCAGTTCGAGTCGTTCATGCGGGACCGCGCGTCCACGCTGGGCCGCCACGCCTTGTTCGAAGCGCTCCAGGCGCACTTCTTCCGGCAGGATCCGAACGTGTGGGGCTGGCCCGCATGGCCGGCCGAATACCGCGACGTCGACGGCGAGCCGGTCAAGGCCTTCGCGCGCGAGCACGCGTCGGAGGTTCGATTCCGCTTCTGGCTGCAATGGCTGGCCGAGCAGCAGCTGGCCAACGTGCAGCGCTACGCGCGCAGCCGCGGCATGGGCCTGGGCCTGTATTGCGACCTCGCGGTGGGCTCCAACGAAGGCGGCGCCGAGACGTGGGTGCAGCCGCACCTCTACGCGCTGGGCATGCACGTGGGTGCGCCACCCGACCCGCTCAACGCGCTCGGCCAGGACTGGGGACTGCCGCCGGTCAACCCCGTCGGCCTGCGCGAGGCGCGTTTCGCGCCGTGGATCGAGACGGTGCGGTCGAACATGCGCCACGCCGGCGCGTTGCGGCTCGACCATGTGATGAGCCTGATGCGCCTCTTCTGGACGAGCGACACCGGCGGCACCTACGTGAGCTACCCGCTCGAGGAGATGCTGGGCATCCTCGCGCTGGAAAGCCACCGCCACGAATGCATGGTGATCGGCGAGGACCTGGGCAACGTCGCGCCGCGAATGCGCGAGGCGATGGCCGGACATGCGCTGCTCTCGTACCGGCCGCTGCTGTTCGAACGCACGGAAGACGGCGCGTTCAAGCCGCCCGCGCAATGGCACCAGCAGGCGCTCGCGGTCGTCAGCACGCACGACCTGCCGACACTGCGCGGCTTCTGGCTCGGCGAGGACATGGAAGTCCTGGCGCGGCTGAACCTGTACCCCAATGACGCCGCGCGCGAACAGCACGTGGTCGACCGCGCGCAGGATCGTGCGCGCCTGCTTCTCGCCCTGGAGCGCGAAGGCCTGCTGCCCGCGGGCGCCACCGTGCAACCCACTTCCATTCCGGATGCCACCCCGGCATTCGTCGATGCCGTCTACGCCTTCCTCGCGCGGACACCTTGCTGGCTGGTGGGCGTGCAGCTGGAAGACGTGACGGGCCAGCTGCTGCAGGTGAACGTCCCCGGCACGACCGAGGACCGCTACCCGAACTGGCGCCGCAAGCTGCCCATCACGATCGACGAACTCTCCGGCGACCCGCGCTTCGCATCGCTCGCTTCGGTGCTCCGCGCCGAGCGCAGCGGGCCCGCACCCGCCGATTCCGCCGCCACCGACCTGCCGGCGCTGGCAACGGCGCGCATTCCGCTCGCCACCTACCGCGTGCAATTCCACAAGGACTGCACCTTCGACATGGTGACGCGGGCCATCCCCTACCTGCACGCGCTGGGCATCAGCCACCTGTACAGCTCGCCTTACCTGCGCGCCCGCCCGGGCAGCACGCACGGCTACGACATCATCGACCACAACGCGCTGAACAGCGAGGTCGGCGACGCGCGCGCCTTCGACCGCATGTGCGAAGCCCTGCATGCGCACGGCATGAACCAGGTGCTGGACGTCGTGCCGAACCACATGGGCGTGCTGGAGGCCGACAACGCCTGGTGGCTGGACGTGCTCGAGAACGGGCCGGCATCCGCGCATGCACAGACCTTCGACATCGAATGGCAACCCGTCGCGCCGGAGATGTCGGGCCGCGTGCTGCTGCCGGTGCTGGGCGACCACTATGGGCGCGTGCTCGAATCCGGCGAGATCCAGCTGCGTTTCGACGCGCACGCCGGCGAGTTCTCGCTGCACTACTGGAACCACCGCTTCCGCATCGACCCCAGCCACTACCCCGGCATCTTCGCGGTGCTGGCCGCGCCGGGGGCGCGAAGCGAAGCCGAGGCCGACAGCCATGCCGTCGTCGCGTCGCTGCTGGCCTCCTTCGAACGCCTGCCGCCACGCACGGTGCAGGACGAGAGCGCACGGCGGGCCCGCTCGCGCGATGCCGCCGTCTACAAGCAGACGCTGGCCCGCCTGGTGCGCAAGCACGAATGGATCGCCGAGTGGATCACGGCGTGCCTCAGGCACCTGAACGGCCACGCGGGCAACCCGTCGAGCTTCGATGGGCTGGACGCGCTGATCTCGAAGCAGGCCTATCGCCTCACCAACTGGCGAGTGGCCAGCGACGACGTGAACTACCGGCGCTTCTTCGACGTGAACACGCTCGCCGGCCTGCGCATGGAGCTGCATTCGGTCTTCGAGGCGACGCACCGCCTGGTGCTGCGCTGGCTGCGCAGCGGCCAGCTCTCGGGCCTGCGCATCGACCACCCGGACGGCCTGTCGGACCCGCAGCAGTACTTCGAACGCCTGCAAAGCCACTACGTCCGTGAGGCCACGGCAGCGGGCCAGGAGCCGCGCGCGCTGTACCTGGTGGTCGAGAAGATCCTCGCGGAACACGAAAACCTGCCCGAGGAATGGCCGGTCCACGGCGACACGGGCTACCGCTTCTCCGGCGTGGCGAACGGCCTCTTCGTCGACAGCTCCCGCGAAGCGGAAATGAACGCCCTCTACGTGAACTTCACGGGCGAGAGCCAGGACTTCGACGAGATCGCCTACCGCTGCAAGAAGGTCATCATCTACACGGCGCTCTTCTCGGAGCTGCGCTGGCTCGCCACCGCCATCCACCAGATCACTCGCGCCAACCGCCGCACGTGCGATTTCACGAGGCCGCGCCTTCGCGTGGCGCTGGCCGAAACGGCCGCGGCCTTCCCCGTCTACCGCACCTACCTGCGGGACAACCAGCCGCCGAGCTCGGCCGACCGCCAGCACATCGACTGGGCGATCGCCGCCGCCAAGCGCCGGCTCGGCAGCGCTGAAGCCATGGTGCTCGACCACTTGCGCGACCTGCTGCTGGGCGAAGGCGAAGCGGCCAGCGCCGACCCCCAATTGCGCGCCCGTTTCATCGCCCGCTGGCAACAGTTCACCGCGCCGGTGATGGCCAAGGCCGTGGAAGACACGGCTTTCTACCGCTACGTGCGGCTCGTGTCGCTGAACGAAGTCGGCGGCGACCCCCGCACCTTCGGCATCTCGCCCGCGGCCTTCCATTCGGCCAACCAGACGCGGCTGCGCTACCGGCCGCATTCGATGCTGGCGACATCCACGCACGACAGCAAACGGGCCGAGGACCTGCGCATGCGGCTGGACGTGCTGTCCGAAGACCCGGGCCTGTGGGAGGAAAGCCTGCAGCGGCTTCATCACTGGGCCGAACGCTCCACGACGCCGACGGATGCGGGCCCCGCCCCGACGCGCAACGACATCTGGCTGCTGTTCCAGACGCTCGTGGGCATGTGGCCGGCGCGCTCCCCCAGCGAGCACGAGCGCGACGAGATCCGGCACCGCGTGCAGGCTTACATGCTCAAGGCGATCCGCGAGGCCAAGAAGAACACGAGCTGGACCAGCCCCGTGCCGGCGTACGAAGACGCGATGGAGAAGTTCGTCGACGCGGTGCTGCGCCCGGGGCAACCCAATCCTTTCGTCGACGAGCTCGACCGCGTGACCGCGAAGCTCGCGCCCTTCGGTTTCCGCAACAGCCTCGCGCAGGTCGCGCTCAAGTTCACCGTGCCCGGCGTGCCCGACCTGTACCAGGGCGGCGAGCAATGGGCCTTCAGCCTCGTCGACCCCGACAACCGGCGGCCGGTGGATTTCGCGCGGCTGGCTTCGCAGCTCGAGTCGCTGCGCAAGCTGTGCAAGGAGGGAACGCCCGCGCCCGGCGTCTGGCAGGAATTGCTGCGCGAAGCACCGGACGGCCGCATCAAGCAATGTGTGACGTGGCGACTGCTGCAGTTGCGCAACGCTTTCCCACTGCTCTTCGAATGCGGCGG
>JADMIO011575573.1_pt1 | contig 70723 bp, 72 predicted proteins | sample 8958161 | NCBI WGS metagenome assembly JADMIO01 (sample SAMN16585339, study PRJNA669376) | soil metagenome | isolation source: Crop rotation soil | place: USA: Cullars Rotation, Alabama | collected 2011 | reverse complement strand
GCCGCGACTTCAAGTCACGTGAATTCCAAGCTTCGGATCCCACTGTGCTGGAAAGCTCGAAGGTTGATATTCTTTAGCCATTGCCCGACTAAATAGATCTTCAAAATGCTGATTGGTTTTGGAGGTTTCAATATCTGATTTTTGCAAAATACCGCAAAGCCCGCCTTTTTCGTTAACGATCAATAACCGTTTAGAATCGCTTTCTTCAATCAGATCCACGCAATCCATCCAGTTTTTAGTGTAGATAGCTTTTGGCGTTCTATTATTCATAACATTTTCAGCGGTCAATGATTTTGGTGTGCGACCATGTTTGATGATCATTAGACAAATATCATGCTCTGTAATAATTCCAAGCGGAATTTTATGACAATGACTGTCAATGACCGTAATGCAATCGCAATTATTTTCCAGCATTAATTCATAAGCCTGTATAAGCGGTGTATCCTCTAAACAGACAACGGGATTGGCATTCATAATATCTTTAACAAACATACAATTTCCCCTTATTTTTAATACAGTCGGAGAAGTTTTTTGTATGATTCTCGCACACAAATTTGACTTGATCGGACTTAATTGACCAATAAAGCAAGCAATGTGCCATAAATGAGGCTGATTAAAAATTTTGATGGTTATTTAGTCTTGAATAATTGCTCAATCGGCTTGCCTGCATTTGGATTTTGTTCAGCATAATCAAAATTTAATAAACGTGATAATGTCGCCGCGATTTGATTTTGATAAATTGTGTCCGAATTTTCCCATTCGCCGCGTAAATTTATATCAGGGCTGATAAATGCCATCCAAATATATTTTGCTTCGGGAACGTCTTCGCCGTGATCGTGCCAGTTTTTGATGGTGTTGCCGCGTCCGTGGTCAATTGTGATGATGATCGAAGTTTTATTACGATATTGCGGATCATTTTGCACAAAATTCCAAATTTCTTTGATAAATCCGTCCGTTAATTTCAGAGAATCTAAAACTCGGACATAATTTTTATCATGTGCCCAATCATCCGTTTCGCCAAATCCAATATGGATTGCTCGTGGATGAAAAATTTTGAGATGAGCTAACGAAAGTTTAGTAGTGTAATAATCGTGACGGACACTTTCCCACGGTGACAAGGTTTGAAATTGAGTCTGACTGATTAATCTAAGCTCTTTGTTTTTAGTCACATATTCTTCATAACCGGCATTTACAAGAAAAGAATTTGGGTTATTAGTGGCAATCCGGTTCATTACATCCCATGAAGAAAAATCCGCTACTTGATTATAATTGAGCTTCATTTTCCGTTGCAGAAAATCGAGAATTGACGGAAACGGATTTTGCCCGAAACCGTTGCTGTTTATGACATCATCGTGGGCTTGTCCTGTCAGAATTTCCGAATAACCAGGATACGAGAAAAACATTTTGTTGGTCGTTTCAACGGTGCTTTTGACCGAACGGTTTCCAGCGATTGAACCTTGATTTTTCATTAAAGTTCCCCAAAAGAACGGCATTAATTTTTCGCGTCTTTCCTGCGGAGTTGCTGCCCAATATTTTTTGTAAGTTTCTGAATTTTCCGCTTTTTTGTTGACTGATTTTAAAACTTCGAGGTCTAATCCGCCGAAAATTTCCTGTGTTCTGGCACCGTCGAGCGTAATTAAAATAACGTTTTGAGTTTTATTTTGGGCGATTGTAAAACTGGTCAAAATAGCAAAAAACGAAACAAATAAAACAAAATTTGGTAAATGTTGCATAATAATTCGTAAATTTATTATTTGAAAGCCGTTAACTTGACCTGATTTAGTCAATGTTTCTGCGATTGAATTTAAAATTTAAAATCTGATAGATATTGCAGAGGTATTATGAAATATTTAGTTATCTTTTTGCTAGTTTTTACAATATCGGGTTGTAATTTGTTAACGGTTTTTCGTCCAAACCTGGTTTTAACACCAGAAATTTTGCCTGATGCAGTGGTTGGAAAACCTTACAAAGTCAAAATCTCAGTCTCAAAAGAGGAAACTCCGGTTAGTGGTGTTTCTATCAATGATGGTGAAATTCCTGATGGTTTAACCATGCAAAAATTAGGCGACAAAGGGGAAATTGCTGAAATTAGCGGAATCCCGCAAAACACAGGGGAATATACGTTTGCCTTAGACGTGTGGTGTTACGGCACATCGGTTTCAGGACAAACGATCAAGCAAAAATATAAAATTGTAGTCAAAGAAAAATGATTAAGCAGGTTTCGCAACCTTGCGAATGCAATTTAGCTTGATATAACTGACAGGAGCCTCAACGGACTCTCTGTTCATTATTTCATAAGAAATATTATCATAATCAAACTTATTGCCTGTATTGAGGTTAGCAGTTTTTTCGGTGATTTTTACATTAAAAGACATAATGCTTTTATTCATTACTAAAGTGCGTGCTTCAGGTTCGCCAATCAATTCATCTTTTGTAAGTTCTAAGATGTTCATAGATTTATATTATAGCAAATATCTAAAATTTTTGAGTGAGTAAATAATTTATTTTTATTGAAAATCTGTTTGCAATCATTTATTTTTTCTAGCAAACAAATAACTCAGAATAAAAACTAATAAACCTATCACAAAAAAAGGGCTGGCAAGTCGGATAGGTTCCACAAAACCGCTCTCCATCCCGTTGAAAAATACAGACATAGCAAAGAGCCAGATTCCAGCAAAAATTAACAACAAACCGATAATAATTCCGGCAAACGCCATATCAATTCCTTTCGGCTTAACTTTACCAAAATTTAATCTGAAAGCATAGAAAAAGCTGTCTGAATTATAATTACTTCTACCTTTGAATAAAGATGTTTTGTGCGATGGTATTCAAATTTTTAATATTTATTATTTCATCAAATGTCCATAGGTGGTCTTAAACTTGCATTAAAATCAATGAATTGATTATTTATACTGTTTTTGCACTAAACTCAACCACTTTTCTGCATCAATTGTATTCAATACCATTGGTAATTGTGAGTTTAAGATTATGGGTAAAGTTATATTAATTGCAGAAGACTACGATGATTCTAGGGACTATATGGTTTTTCTCTTAAAATCTTATGGGTTTGAAGTATATGAAGCAAAAAATGGTCTGGAAGCTATTGAAATAGCTAAAGAATATCATCCTGATCTGATTCTAATGGATATTGGAATGCCTATCATGGATGGATTGACCGCGACCAGAATTATCAGAAATTCAAAGGAACCTATTGCTACGACTCCAATTATCGCCCTCACCGCTTTTGATGATAGTTTTAAGGAAAAAGCCAAGAAAGCTGGGTGCAATTACTTTATGACAAAGCCTATTGATTTTGACGTTCTCGAGCCAATTATTGAAAGATATCTTACTCATTCACAAAGATAATCATTTTAAGATATAATAAATTTCTCCTAAAGTTTCTGTTGACTTTATTTTAATCTCAACAATCTTTTTTACCACTAAAAGCAGGCAAATTGCTTGGGAAATATATATTTATGTCACAAAATCAGCTTAAAATTCTTTGTATCGAAGATGATAAAGATACTTGCGAATTATTAACTTTTGTTCTGGATCAGGCAGGATATGAAGTAACATCCTGCACGCAAACGGATTGTCTGGAACTTATTCACAAAGAAAAATTCCTGGCAATCATTTTAGATAATTATTTTGATGGTTTAAGAGGTACTGATATTTGTCAGGAAATACGAGCGATTGACCAAACCATACCTGTCATATTTTTTAGCGGAGAAGTTCGGCAGACAGAAATAGAGAAAGCAATGAGCGTCGGTGCAAGTGCCTATTTACTAAAGCCGCAGGATTTTGAAAAATTAGTTCCAACTGCAATTAAATTGATTAACGAATCTCAGTCTTCACTATAAATCGGGATAGTCAGATTTATCGTGTAATATGATCTATCTTATACCTGCATTATATTATTAAGAGCACCCATCCTAAAATTGTTCCACAACGCTCATAGTTCTGCTTCAATTACGCTGGATGTCTACCCGTGTTGCGTTCCAACGATGCAGGAAGACGCTACTCAAAGTATGGTAGGAATGATTTATAGATAATAATGATTATTCGCGATTTGAATAAGTCAGACCACAAGTTAAGATACCTGTTATTAGCCAAATTTCAGGTATCTATAAAAATCCTCTGTTAATGACTTTAATACTGTTTGGTCAGTTAAGAAGCAAAAGTTTATACTTTGGTCACATTCACCAAATATCTCTAAAAATCCTGAAACTTCGACACTACCTGTGTTATGAATTTCCAAAGTAATATGATTATCACCAAAATAAGCTCTCAAGATTGCTTTGCCTTCAAATTTTTCGTCCATATGTTTTAAGTCAATGAGAAATTTTTCCAAAAATTCATCATTAAACTCAAAACGACAACGTGCTTCAAATCCTTGTGATTTCACAACGAGATTACACAAATAATCTGTGCCACTATTTTCTATATCTCTAAATTCAAGATTATTTGTATCGTGATTAGTTTTTAAAATAATATCGTTATAAGTTTGTAAGATTTTTAACATAACTACTCTATTCTAATTTTATTAGATTATTTTTAATACAGAAATAGTGTAAAATATGAAATGAAATGCTATGCGAAGTATATCTAAAATAGCTAATAATTAGCTTTAGCAGGAAATACCAAAAGCCTAGTTTGTTGGTTGCCAAACGAAATTTCCCAACTTATCAATATAGCCAGACTTTCTTTTTTCAGAAGGCAAATTTTGGTCATCAAAGCTAACTCTAGCTAAGCCATTAACAAATCTTTCAACTGAACAAAACTGAATTGGAATTACAATTTTACCTTCCTTGTCGAGATAGCCGAATTTTCCATCAACACGGATAACTGCTCTGCCTTCATAAAAACTGTCTGCATATTCAAATTGTGGTTCTATAATTGTTTTGCCTGTTTTGTCTATAAAGCCATACTTTCCATTTTCAAACATAACTTGAGCTAAACCTTCTTGAAAATCACCTGCTTGTTTGAATTGTGCTGGAATTATTATTTGTCCGTTTTTGTCAGCATAACCGTATCTATGAACTTCTTTGTGCGAATAAAGTGCTAAACCATCTTGGAAATTGCTAGTCATATTTATTTCTTTTGGGTCTAGAATAATCTGACCTAATTTATCAATAAAAACTTGCTTCTTTCCTACCTCTACCTTAGCTAATCCGTCTGAAAATTCACTTAGTGGAATAAACCCTGAATCAGGAAACAAAGGCTTTCCTTCTTTGTTAATATAAATACTCTCCGAATTTTGAATTTTGTTACCTAACAAATCATATTTATTAAAATATACTTTGGCTACTCCTTCTGAGAAATTCTCAGCATAGTCATATATGGGTTTAAGAATATAATTACCACTTGAATCTATATATCCACATTTATCATTCATACAAACGATAGCTAAACCTTCACTAAAATATGTTGAATTGCCTGTTCCTATTAAATTAAACTGTGGTTCTAGAATAATTTCACCTGATTGATTAATAAATCCCCATTTATCATTTAATTCAAAAGGTATTAACTCATCTGTTGAGCATTTAATGTTATCAAATTTAGTATCTATTGCTAGCTTTCCTAAAATATCCATACAACCAAATTTACCATTTAGTTTGATGTCATATAATGCTCTATTAGCTTTAACGGGATTTGTAAGATTTAGTGCTTTTGGTGGAATATAAACTTGAAGAGAAGGAGCCTTCCACCATTTTACCACTAAAAGACTTGTAGTAAAAAAGATAGTGGTTAAGCTCAGAATTAGAAGAATAGTGAAAAACTTTTTCATATTTAACTCACTTGTTTAGACACTAAAATGAACTAATTGTTCCAATAATATTTGACTTTAGAGGAAATGACAAAAGCTAAAATTTGGTGTGTGGTTGGTGTGTGGATTGTTGAAAGTTCTAATTATTTTAGCTGATATTTAACAGATTCCATTAAACAACCAATTTTCACAATCGAGAACTGAAAAAAGCCGTCTATCCACAAATTAATGTAAATAAACGGCTTTTCGGTAAGTCTGTTTGGATTGACCTGTGCTGTGTAACGAGCCGAGCAAGTCTGCAAACTAATGGTGACTTGCTGCTAGGTCGCAGCTACCTCACTGTAATCTTTAATCATATATTTTTGGATCACCTCCTTTTAGTGTTAAGAAAATAATAGAACATTGAAACTATCGAAGTCAATAGTTTTTTTTACAGAATTTAGAGTTTATTTTTGAATGTATAACTTTAAATTTTGTGTGCCGATTGTGTGCCATTTAAGTGAAGTTAATAAGGTGTTTATGCTATTGAAGTAAGAATACTTTATTTTTAATTTATGAGGACTTAGAGTTTCAGACTTCAACTTCTTAGTAGCTTTTAGTCTTTGTAAGACTAGTCCATAATAAAAACATTTTTTGTGCTAATTTTGAAGGAAAACCTATTTTGTGTGCCAAATGTGTGCCAAACATATAAAAGTAAATTTTTATCAAACTAAAACAATAATTTTCTTTACGAGTATTAGAAGCATTTATTCTTCCACAAAGTGAATGGTTCTCAGACTGAATCAGATTTAATAAACTAAATTCAAACTAAAACAGCCTTTGGAGTAAAATCTAAAGGCTTTTTAGTTTAAATATCAAGTTTCGCTTCTCTTCTGTGACACTGATTAGTTTGGTGCATTCTTGGTTTTAGCGGTTTTTTACTGTTATCCCTCAAAACAGGTTTCATTTCTTCAACCCTAAGAATTGTGAATTGTAGCGGATTGTTGTGATTTCGTTTCAAACCACCGTGTTTATCATCAGTTATATAGTAAAACTCAATTATTATAGTCACATCAGCTTCATTTGTTTCAGGAGCATTCTTATCAATAAAACTACAAAGTGTTTCATTGATACTATTACTCCAAATTCCGCCACTTTCTAAAACTTGTTCTCCAATTTTATTATCTGATATTGAATAAAGCCGTGAATCAAAATAATCCTCTAATTCACTATAATAACGTCCTTGCACACGAATTACTTTTCCATTGTAAAATTGTGGATATTTTGCTAATTCGGAAAGACTGACTGTTGGAATTTCGTGTAAATCAATTGAATAACTACAAAGTGGATTATTGAAGTCTTTATCACAGGAAGAATCCTTATCACCTTGCCACGTTGGAAAGAAGTAAGGCTTTATAAATGATTGAGTTGTAAATATTCCAATAAAGACAGTGAGCAATATTATAATAATTCCAAAAAGGTTTTTTTTCATCTGTTTATCTATTCTCATCAAAATTAGAAGATTGAATCTTTATGAATTAGACAACAATTATCTGATTTTGTTCCATTTTAACAATTGCGAGTTAAAACAACTTTTAAAAGTAAACACTGCTAAGTTTTGTCTTTATTGTGTCAAATATTTAATATCATATTTTAAAAGAGAATAAAAAATTGTTCTCCAATCAAAATTAAGGAACTAATCAAAAGTGCATAAAAAACCTAGATATCAAGAATTTAGAGATATTAGAACTGGCAAACTTAGAAAAGAAAAACCGTTTGAGTTTTCAGAAGAATGGGATAATGACGATAATTCCGAATCTGGAATTAGGGAAACGGATATTGTAAGAAAAATTTCTTGTCCATTGCAATATGGTAATACTGAGGTAATTGAGCAATTTCAAAAGCCATTAAAAAAAGCAACTTTTAAGTTAGAGGTTGAATTGGATTTTTCATTATCTATAGATTTAGAAAATAAAGCACCAGAACATTTAATTATTTATGAAGGTCTTGACACATCTAAAATTGCTCCAAATATGGATTTATCAGAATATGAGATTGATTTAACACATCTTAGTCACTGTTGCGACCTACATTATAAGATTGAACCTAAAATTCAAGTGACATTAATTAATAAAGAAGTAATTGAAGATAAAGAAGTGGAATCATTCAAAAATAAAATCTTAAAAGAATCAGATAAACTTGCAAAAGATTGGGAATATAAACCCGAGGAAATGGATTGGAACAGCCATAAGAAACTTTTTAATAAGATGCAATCCTATCTTGAGAAACATTTAAGCGAAGAACTAAAAAGAGTTGTTGAAAGGCTGGCTTTTGAAATTCACATATTAAATGAGTCATCAGAAGTAAGAGAAAACCAAATAAGTATAATGTTAAGTGAAGAAGAGACGGAGCTTAGAAAACGACTTGAAACACCAAAAGGAAGAAAACCTTTAATATATCAATCAGACTTTAAAATTGAGAAAAAGAAATTTGTTGAAAATTGTTTTAAGTCTTTCAGAGAATTTGAGAAAAATGAGACAAAAATTAATCAGACAAAATTGGCAGAATCTCTTTTTAGAGATAGCAATCCTCATCAGTCTCTTCGGCGTAAATTTAAGACTTTCAATTTAACATTTAATGATATTTTGCAGAAATATACTGAACAAAAATCTTCCTAAATATTCATGTTCAGAACAATAATTTTCAGGGAAATTATTGATTATTCTTTTAAAATTTACATTGAATTATCCTTAATACTGTCAGCACAAACTGACGGTATTTTTTTGTTTGAAGAGCATTGGAAAAGAAAATTATGTTGAAAATTTTTACAAGATATAACAGACAGGAAGCAGCTAGTTATTTAGGAATTCCAACAGAGCAGTTAGAAATCTTTACTGATTTAGGGTGGATTAAGTTTTGGGGATTAGAGGATGGAGAAACAATTTATCTAGAGTGGCACTTAGATCAATTTGGAACACATTATCTAATTCCATTAACAAAGGCGATTGGATTCTAAAACTGAGGATTAAGAATTGTAATCAGTAGAGATATGACATTTATATTTCCTCTGAAATAGATTAAAGACATTATTTACAGATTAGAAATGGAGATAGATTAAATATTATGAGTGCAGATAATTTAATGAAAAATTACGAAGGAAAATCAATTAACAATAAATTAACCATTACACCTCAGATAGAGGAAATGTTTTTTGACTTTATAAATGAAATAGGACTTACCGAAACAAGAGTGGAAACAATAAAGGCTCTTTGGAATATATCAAAAGGTAAAATAACGTTTGAAACACGCTTAATTATCATTGCTAAAGCACTACATCCTAATTTAAGTCAAAAAGCTTTGAAGGGTAGGAAACGTCTTGCTTCAGATCGAATATTTCAAATAAAAAAATTTCAACAAAAAAATAAATTTGAAATCATAAAAGTAACTGAAGAAGGAGAACCTTGTAGAACTAATGATGGAAAACTAATCGATTATACACCTAAGAGATTTGAATTTGTGATTTTGACTAGACTTGTTAATGAAAACATGGCACATCCAGAAAACAATACTCATACGAATTTTAAGAATTTGTTACGTAATTTACATGAAGAACTTAGATCAAATAAGGAGGCAAAATGTTAATTGAATTTAATGATCCATGGTCAGATAAACCATTTAAAACAGGTAAATATAAATGTCCTATTTGTGGAAAGACAGGACGTTTCAATTGTCGGGTAAGAGAAGATGAAACTTTAGCTACCTGTAGCAATGTTGCCAGCGATAAAATGACATCCGATGGTAAAGCATACATTCATGAACTTAAGAATCATTCATCTGATTATGGAAGCTTTATAAATAAACCTAGTAATCCAAAAATCGTTTCTGTGCCAATTGCCGATGGTAACAGGTTAAATAATGTATATACTGCGTTATTGAAAGAAGTTGGAATTAATTCAAATCATTTAGAAAAATTAATTCATGAAAGAGGGTTGTCTGAAGAAGTTATCGAGAAAAATCTTTATTCATCTGTTCCTGATTATTCAAAGGGATTAAGAGTTGCTCAAAAGTTAGCTGAATCATTTGATTTAGAAGGTATTCCAGGCTTTTATCAACAAGATGAACAATGGTGTTTAAATCTAAATGTTGAAGGATTTTATGTTCCTTTTAGAAATGAGTTAGGACATATTGTCGGTTTACAAATACGTAAAGATAAATTCACCAAAAATGATAAATATTTGTGGGTATCTTCAAATGGAAAGTTGAAAGGAACTAGTTCTGGCAGTCCATTGCACTTCGTAAATCCTGATTTGGTTAGAGAAACTAGAGGGATTTACATTACAGAAGGAGCTTTGAAGGCAGATGTGATCGGTGAATTATATTCCGTTGGAGTAATGGCTCTGGGCGGAGTTAATGTTCTTAAGGCTGATAAATTTGTCTCTTCATTGATTAAGACTTTTCCAGAAGCTGATAGAGCAATTATAGCTTTCGATATGGATTGGGAAACAAATAAAGATGTTAAAAAAGCACTTGTCGATTTACTAAAAGCTCTTAAGTCTACAAATTTAGAAGTATTGGTTTTAAATTGGGATAGAAGTTTGGGCAAAGGTTTGGATGATTTACTACTTTTTGCAAGAAATTCAAAAAAAGATGTTAGTCATTATTTAAAAAGAACTTCTGCTGAAGAATTTCAAGAAATATTAGATGCTATTGAAATGAAAGCTTCGGAAATGGAGGAAATAAAAGAAGGAGCAGTTAAGGAAGTAAAAGCAGAGATTATGAATAAAAACATTAAAGAAAATACAGCAGATCTTGATATGGGGTTACAAAAGGAAGTTAATGGCAAGGAAAGTATTAACTCATTTGGTATGACTTGGAGAGATTTTGATAAGACAAAACTTTCAAAGCCTGAAAAAGTTATTCGTGGCTTAGGTAGAGGAAATGTCGGTATTCTAAATGCAATGACTAATTTAGGTAAAACTACATTAATCTTAAATTTAGCAATATCAATAGCAAGTGATAGATCATTTCCATTAATTAGTGATGAAACCGTTGGAAAAAGAGTTATGTATATAGACGGTGAAGCAACTAAATCTGAGTTACAGGCTGATATTAGAAAAATGTTGGAAAGCTGTTCTGAGGCACAAAAGGAGTTAGTAAGAGATAGATTATTTTTTCTGTGTGATGAAGAAATTGATGACGAATCATTGGATATTGTTAATAAAGATCATTTGGAAGTAATTAGAAAGAAGGCATTAGAGTTTAAACCAGATCTAATTATCATTGATACCTTATCAGCTTTGGCATTAATGGAGGATGAAAATGATAACTCTAAGGTAAAAGCAGAAGTGATGAAACCATTAAAAACATTAGCTAAAGGAACAAATTCAGCAATTTTAATACTTCATCATACAGGAAAATACAGTGAAGGTTCTCCACAAGCAGCAGATTCATATAAAGGCAGAGGAGCATCTGCATTTGGAGCATTATCAAGATCTGTTTATTTACTGAATAGAGCAAAGAACTCTACTGTTAAAGTTAATCTGTCCTGTCCAAAGACAAAGGGGGATAAGATTGAAACAGTAGTTATGAAACTAGATCAATCAACACGATGGTTTAAGATTTTTGGCAAAACAACAGAAATGGAAGAAATTAAAAAGGACTCTAATTATGAACAGGTATTAAGTTCTGTCAGAACTACTTACTTTGCAACAGGACAACCAGTTGCACCAAAAACAATAATAGCAGAACTTGATGGAAAGGTAGGAAGCACTACTGTTACTAGAAAATTAATTCAAGCACTTCAAAATCATGATCTATTTCAACCATATTATGGAGTTTATGCAGTTCCACAAGATGAATAATCCACATAAAAGAGGTCACTTTGTCACTTTGTCACTTTGTCAGCCTATTAAAGTAAAAGAGAAAGCGGAAAGTATTCATTTTCCTATATTATTTATTATTACCAGTTATATATTGTTTTAATATTTTTTATCTGCGATAACCAATATAAGAACATTAAATCAGATACCTAAAGAAATCTGGTTACTAACTGGTAATAATGGTTAAGAATTGAAAGTGTTCTAGTAATTGGAAATATCTCCTGAAAGACAAAAACTTCACTTTTGATAAAGTTATGTTTTAACCTAAAAATATTTGAAAAGGCTTAATTTAAGATGAGAGAAAAGTTTTTTAGAAATTATGTATATTCTTTAGTTAAAAGATTTAAGAATAAAAATGATATAAAGCTCTAAAATAAAGCCTTTCTAAGCATCCAATACTTTCTACCTATCCTAACCTACTAATGAACAATAAAAACCTCTCAGAATTGCTTAAAACACAAATGAGAGATATATCAGATCTGAGCCATTGCCTAAATAATTATAATACACTTTCACTCAAAAGTAAAGTATTATTTCTAGTAGGTAGTGTCCTAAATTTGTGGTGCTAAAACAAGTAGCAATTTTTCATTGTGGTCTTCAAATATTGAAGCACTATAGTATTTATCAATGGCGAAGGCTTCTTCATCGTATTCTTCATAGTGAGATAAACCAATTCTACCATCTGTTGCTAACAATATTCTCTGATTAAAAATTCCTGTAAAATCTACCTTGTTATCATTTTTGGAAAGTAAAAGAAAGTATTGAACAAAATCACTTTCGACTTTTAGCTTCCACTTATATTCTTTATTTAAGGAGAATGTTTTAATATCTGTATTCCCAATGTTGCTTATACTAATCATTGAGTTAGTAGCGTGTTCAATTTCGACTTTGTCTAATTGTGCAATATATTCAATTTCGCTTATGGGGATCTTCATTTTATTTTGCCTCAATTTTAAAATTTCTTTCAAACTCCAAACTGTTTACCTAAATCTGCCTCCATCGCAGGAGTGAATCTAATCATTTTGTGAATCTGACAAAAGCTATAATATGCGAACTTTAAGGCTAAAGCATAATCTAAATTTTATCTTAGACATTTTAAGGTTACTTAATAGAAAATACTTGGCTTACATTAAGTCTAGTATTTGCAGTAATTACACAGGGTATGGGTATCTAAACATTCTAGTGTAAGGTCTTACAGCACTCAAGACATTTTTACCCACTTAAAGTTTTTAATTTAGGCTCTATAATTTCAAAAAATGAGGTTTTAAAACTTTGAGTAATATGTTTGTATAAGAAATGTAATGTAAATCTTATAAAGATCATTTACTTATAAATAAGAATTATAATAATAAGTCATTGGTAACATGAATATGTTGTTATAAATTTTAAAAAGATTTAAATTTTGTTGATACATCTTCTTTATCTAAGACTTTATATCCGCTTCTATTTCTTTCAATTCTTCAATTCTCTTTTTAGTAAGATGAATAGCTTCACTTGTTACAGCAATACCTTGACCACTGCCACCTTCCCAGCGTTCTTCAATAATTTTTAGTCTTGTATTTCTATAATCCTCCCAAACCTTCTGAATTTCTAAAAGTTCCATTCCAAAAGGATCATGAGGATCAGCCAGTTTAGTCAATAGTTCTTGTAACTCGCTATTATAAACTTCAAGCTCTGCATTATTTCTTGCTCCCCATTCAGCATTACATGTTGGTCGGTTTGGATCAATTATATTCCATATAAATTCATTACAGGCTTCTAAAAATCTAAGTGTATTATCGTAACCTTCATAAATTGCAGAAAAATTAACAAAATCAGATTCTGCTGCTTCATGACAAAAGATGTTTCTAAACTTATACATCTCTTGAACACTTTCATAGATTTTTCCTACTTCCTGCTGATTTTCTTTAGTCAATTCATTTAATGAGAGAAACTTATTTCTAGCTTCCCAAGCCATATTTTCAAAAAAGTATGGCTTTAGTTCCTTAAAGAAATCTTTTTCTGTTAGCACTGAAATTACATCACCTATATCATCAAAACTTTTCATAGGCACAAGATGTGAAAGAAAGTCTCCAACAGTTAATTTCTTACCTTGAATAGCTTGAACCATTGTAAAATCAAACTTGATCTCTCTGAGCTTTGAAGATCTCTCTGAATATGGCGATCCTAGATCAATCATTTCCTTTAAAGCCGCACGGAAAAAACTCTCTACACAAGCAATCATCCCAATTGGAATATATTTGTGAAGTTCACCACTTTCCTTCAACTGAGTTGAATTTATGCCTACTTTGAGAGGATCATTTGGAAAATTAACTATTCTTTTGCATAGGTCTACAACAGAAGCTAAAGCATTAGTCCTGTGATATAAAATATGCTCTCTTTCGTTATGTTTAGCTCTTTCTTTTTTTGAGAGTATTTCTGTGATGTAATCTCTTTTCATACCATCTTTATTAATTTTTGGAATAATGTTTGGGATTTAATCTCTGTAAAAGCCAGAAGAGTAGAAATCTTTTATTTCCTTAAACCTTTTTATTCTTTGGATATAAAGTTCTTTTGAAATATACGCATTAATACTGTGTAGTGTATTGCCTGATGCTGGTTTTACCAATATTTCTTCTAAAGAAACGTCAGTTCTAACAAACTCCTCAAATGCGGTTTGTGATATTTCCAATTCATCCTTTTCAGAACAACCAAAAACTGTTTTTTTATCACTGGCAAGTTTATAAAGTTCGCCATACAAACTTTCCATTTCTTCCTTAAGTTTTCCAACTCTCACAGTTTCAAGATATTCAAGCATCGTAGGTGTGCGTGATACATTTGGATTTAAAGTTTGCTCTACCAATTCTTTTAGGACATTGATAAATTTTTGGGCGTAATTGAAAAAATCAGAAAGTTTTTCTTCAGAATCAACTAAATCAAACCTACCTTCATGAACAATAATATGTCTAAGTTCAAACAAATTGCTGATTGATGACATAAATAACTTAATATCCTCTACAATTAAATCTGGCTCTTCAGATTCCACTTCTATCAATGGTATAAGTGCAGAATCTGGATCATCTACATCAAGATATAGAGATGTATCTGGCTCTACAAAATACCTTAAATTGGTAACTAAGTGACTAAAATTTCCATCTAACAAAATACCAAGATGAGATGCAATATTTTCTAAATTATTGATTGGAACGAGATGAGAAACCAGTTCTCCAAATGATAATTTCTTATCATGCAGGGCTTTTGTCACTGTTAAATCAATTTTTAAATAGTCCTTGAACCTTTCAATACGTTCAAGATAAGGAGATCCATTATCTACTAATCTTTGGATAGCTTGACGAGATGCTATTTCAAGACAAGTAACAATTCCAACTAAGTAAAGAGAAAGGTGATAATTATTAACTTCTTGTTTATTTTGTAAATTCTCAAAATTTTCCTCTAGTTCAGATAATTTGTAACTGCCATTATGCCATTCATCAATTAATCTTTTCTTTTTTTCTAAAATTTCACTAACGTAATCTCTTTTACTCATAAAAACTATAGGTTTGGATATGATTAGGAAGTTTTGCGGTAAAATCATCTATTTTGATGAACCACTCTATTTACTATGAATATTTATTTTAAAGCCGTAAACCAGAAACAAAACAGAATTTAAATACCTTACAATTCATAAAATAATATCCATAAAGATTCTGAGTTTAAAGAAAATCTGTGACAAAGCATTATACTATCTTGTATGATGCTATTGATCCAAACTTTGATCTAATTGATTAATATCAAGCTAAAATAAATTTTGGTAAATCAAAATTTATTGATTAAATATCAGGTTAACTATCAGCAAAGAATAGACTTGAATTTAAACTAAGATTACATTTATGACCTTAATTTTAAAATCATTTCTAGCATTAAACTAAAATTATTAAAACAAATACTCTTATGGCTTATATTATTGAAGTTAAAAATTCAAATGAGAATTTTATTACATGGTCAGAAAAAGATTATATTTCTGCTAAATTAAAGGAATTAATTATTGATTCTAACATATTGATTGTGCCAGTTGAAAACTTTAGAGAAATTAAAGAACCAGTCTTTCCACAAAGAACTGAAGAGTTATTTAAATATCTACAAACTGAGCTTCCAGAACAAGTGAAGGTAGAAATAGCTATAGAAGATGATGAATATCAAGAATTAGCTTTATATCATGATTTAGTTGATATTGGTAACTTTATAGTTACTATTATTGCATTGCCTTTTTTAGTAAGTATTTTAGCAAACTATGTAACTATGAAAAGTTTTGATAAGAAAGGTGACGATATTAAATTAACATTAACCACTGTTGAAGGTGATATTTCAAGAACCATAATATACGAGGGTAAAGCAACAGATTTTATCGCTTCATCAGAGGAAATAAAGAAACTATGTTTAGGAGAGCCGAATACCTTGAAATTGTCAGAAAATATCTTAGATCCTGTGAAAACGGAAAAAATAGTAGCAAAGAAAAAATAATTCTAACAACATTAAAAAAACTCAAGAAAAAATATCTTCAAGAAAATAACCAAGAAGCTGCTAAGGTGATTTGGCACATAAATAGCATTCTTAAAGTGCAAACTTTATTTATAGAAGCTATTAGTAAATTAAAGCAGGGCAAATTTTATGAAGGATGGTGTATTTTAGAAAAATGTGAGGTTTTATTATTAGGATTAGAGAAAAATTTTGATATTTATTCATCAAAAGATGAATATAAACTGCAATTTATCAAGAAAAAGGTGGCACAATTGCAAGAACTTTTTCCTTATAAATATTTTATGAGTCCTGAGTTTAGGATAAAAAAACAAATATGTAGCATTTGTCATAAAAATATATCTTTGCGAAACTCATGTGGACATCAACTAGGTGAAATTTATAATGGTGAATTATGTTGCCGTGTAATTAAAGAAGCAAAACTCTTAGGAGTTGCCCTAGTAAGAAGTCCTAGAAATAAGTATGCTGTTCCATTTGCTACAGATAAAAACACTGGAAAACAAATAGATCAATATGACTATTCTTTAGTAGAGTATTTAGTAAAAGCACTGCCATCTCCCTTTGCAGAATGGTCTTGTAATTGGACAAAAAAAAGACATCCTCATTCAAAATTCTTAAATTTTGGCAAAAATGATAAATGTCCTTGTGAATCTGGAAAAATATACGATAAATGTTGTTTAAATAAACAGGGAGTATTAAAGGATCATGTGCAGTTTGAATTTTTATTTGATCCACCTGATGATTTACCAAGAGTCATGTATAACTATTAAAACACATGGATAAGAAATCAGAAAGGATAATCAAGGTATGATTTCTTCTGATTTAATTAATGTTTTGGTTTAAGAGGAAATTTTCGGGCAAGTGCGATATTTAAAGTTTATATGAAAAGAAATTATATCTGACACTAATTTTATTAAGCGGAGGTCATATGTGATTGGATTTTCTATCTAAAATCTTATTTATCTTTAATTTACTAATGTCAAAGAAAATATAAATCTAAACCATTTAAAAACTTAATTTACTAAATCTCATTTAAGATCTGCTGTCTTTTTAATTCATATTCTGCTTCACTTATTAACTCTTTTTGATTTAATTCTTCAAGGGTTTGTAATCTTTCTTTGATCGTTGGTAGCTTTGACACATTTGCACAAGCTGCATTTATATCGTTCATTAAGGAAAGCTCATCGTAAATCGTGACGGATTTATTTCCATTATGAAATTGTCGAGTGATGGAAGAATATTCTCTGCCTAAAGCTAAGGTATTCTGTTTAATGTCAGCATTAGTAGGATTATTTTTTAAGCTTTCAAGTGCAGATAAATATTCTTCATGTGCATTTTGAAGGATTCTTCGATTATTCTTTTCCACTTGACCACTCTTTATCTTGATATACAAAACTAGAAAGATAGTGCCGAAAAAAATAATATAAATGATAATAGCTAAGGGATTATTCATTGGAATTTAAAAACTGATTGGGAATAAAATTAAGGTATATTGGTAATATTGATCTATAAAATTAATTGACCATTAAAGCATTATTTTGATCAAGGATTATTGATTTTTTTTCGTCATTAATTTCAATTGGTAAATTCCAAATACTCGAACCCCCACGAGTTTCAGTTGAACCAAAAAGAAAATATTGCTTACGTTCTAAACCTTCAAATTTAGCCTTTCCCTGTAAATCAGTATTAATGGATTTGACTGCATGCTTCTTAATTTCAGTTATTGCTTTCGGAAGGTAGTCACCAAACATCTCAGGATAAACAAGTGCATTGTTAAACCAGAATAATGCAGACAATTTTTCTGGTTGTCGTCCTGTCCTTTTCATTTCATTCCATAAACCTTGAAATTCTTTAGATTTTGGTTTAATTCCAGCAGATTGAATAATTTCTTCTGCACTTTTATCTAATAAGTGGAAAGTAGTATTAGCAACAGGCTGAACGCCGCCCACTTTATAAATGATTGCTGATTGTATTTCTAATGTTCCTAATGGATTAGGAGTTGAAACAACAGATGGACTAACTACAGGAGTAGATTTTACATTGTCAGTAGATTGAGTTTTTACAAATTGATGGTAAATGGCGAAAATGATTAATCCTCCAAAAATCATCCCAACGACTATAGTTAATATTTTCCAGATATTTAAGCTTTTAGTTTTATTGGAAAAAGTATTCTTTTGGGAAAAAGGATGACCACATTTTGGACAGGTTGCCGCTTGAGTTGAGCAAAGGTTATTACAAACAGGACAGGAAATAGAATTTGTCATAAGGTCTTGTGTTTTTCTATCTAAAGGATTAATTTATCTCTAACTTACTTATGCCATTAATAAGGAACATACAGGCATAAATGAAAGTCAAAGTCTTTAAAGTAAGACTTTTGACGAAACAATTAAAACAAAGTAATTTTGCTCTATTTAGGGCAAATGGTCAAGCTAGTTTTGACGCTAAATGCTTTATTCAGGAGGTTTCCTGAATGGGTAGATCAAATAGAATCCGACCAACGAAACTTGGAGAAAAGTTAAAGGCAATTAGAGAATCATTTGGACTGACACAAGAAGAATTAATAGAAAGACTTGATTATAATTCTTCTGCACTTCATCACCAAAACATTTCGGGATTTGAGAAAAACACTCGTGAAGCAAATCTTTTAATTTTAATAGCTTATTGTGATTTAGCAGGAATTTGTTTAGATATACTTGTGAGGGATGAAATAGATCTTCCTGAAAAATTGCCTAGCAAACCTAAACACAGAAATTAGTTCATTTCTACTGAAATATTTTTTTAAATTTGAGTCCAAAGATATCTGATATAAATGCCTTATTATCTTAATAAGTATTTAAGTCATCCTAATTTCAATACAATATTTTAAATCTTTTCATCAATCTCAAATCCAATAGCTTTTGAATAAGCATTTAGATCAATAGCTGGAATAGTTCCAATTCCTTGTTGTAAATATCTTGTTAATTGTAGAAAAAAAGAAACTAAAGAATTCTCTTTATCACTGAATTTAACTCCGTTAAATTGTCTAGTTATTAAGTAATAATCTGAGTATCTTTTTTGAAAGTCTTTTGGATCAACTAAAGAAACATCTTCTTCCCCTGTGTAATTTATATGAAAACTCGCGTAATCGGCAATACATCCTATATCAATTCCTTTGAATCCAGTAGCCTTCTTAATGTGGTCCTCAATAGTTTTATTATTTTTATATCCATTTGTAGTTGCTAAAAAACCTCCTAATATTTTGGTTAGAGGTCTTGCCTCTACCTCATTTCCAGAACTTATCATTTTAGTTGAGGTTCTTTTAAGCATTCTGACACTTTCAATCTTTTCACCTGCATACTGAATAAAACTCTTGTTTGTTTTTTTTACTTCAACAGAACCTTTGATATCTGGTTTAACTTCAAAAACAGCATAAACACCTTCAGCAGGAATGTAATGAAATCCATTTTGAGAAAAGACAAAAGGAGTATACCAATTATCGTAAATAACAATATCTATTTGGTGGCTTGTATTTCCTTCACAATCAATAACAATTGCCTTATCTATCTCATATCTATTTGGTAAATATTTACGTAACCATTCAATCCAAGCATTTTCTAACGCATCACCTTTAGAACCTGGATGCTCTATAAAATCTCTGTTAGTGCTTAACTGTGAGGTCATTTGACTTTGCAGACCTTTAAACAGTTGTTTTAATTCAATTTTGCTCATAAGGCGTTAATCTATTGTCCTCGTAATAATAAAAAGTATAATTTGTCATTTTGGTTTTACTAACACTTAAAATCAAAAGAATTGGATTCTTAATTTGAACAGTTTTACAATCAGCTGTGTTAATCATAGCATTTAGATCAGTTCCACTATTTTTTGTAGAACCGTTTGGATGACTATGCCATTCTCCAACATAATAGATTTTTCTTTCGCTAAAAATCCTTTCAAATTCACTCTCAATTCCTTCAACACTTCTTTCAAAAATCACAAGTGAGCTTTTATATTTCTTCGGCAAAATAAAGTCAATCACAATTAAGGTCTTAAAATCATCCGAATAGTAACCCATTAAAAAACCGCCAAATTCGTTGGGAAAATGACTAATGGCAATTTCTCCAAGACGATTTAACAAATCATCTTCAATTATTAACTCCAATTTGTTTTCTTTATTTATTAATTTCAATATTCTTCAATTTTAATGCTAAATAAATCTTTGGTCTCTGTCTTCAATACAAAATTATTTTTGGGTTTATCGTCTGCATACAATAGATTTATGTGTTTTATTGCCGTTTGGACAAGGACATTTATGTCATTGTAGGAAGCCTTAAAAGTAGGACTCCAACAGCCTGTTGGATTGTATAAATCTTCAAAGTCATTTTCTACAACATTCACATATTGGTTAATAACAAATCTGTAAATATTCGGATAAAACGCACTAACTAACTCATTAGCATGATTTGTAATTGACAAATTTATCAAATCGCAATTTAAGTCGAGAGAATTTAAGATATACATTAAATCGTTATCTGTAGTGCAATCAAAAACAATGTCATACTCATTTAATGCCGATTCAAATAATTCTTTTGCTTCTCTATCTTTATGAAATATTTTAATCAAATCTTCAAAACAATCTTTTTTGAAAGCGGCTATTTCTACAAATGGAGAAATAGAAGTCAAGATGCTAGAAAGTTCTTTGACTTTATCATTGATGCCAAAATCAAAAATATATTCAGAACGACATACGTTTTCTGGCTCTTTAACATCATAATCGGCAAGATCAATGAATTTGCAACCGCCTCTTACTAAAGTTGTAGCAACAATACTTCCAATAGCACCTATACCAAGTATCAATATTTTTTTATCAACTATCTTTTTATTTAAAGTTCCTCGACCAAAGAAATATTTATATGAAGTGTTCCGACTTAAAGCCCAAGATATTTCTTTGTCTGTCAGTTCGCTTTTCCATCTTCCCGTTTTTCTTCCGCCTATTTTTTCGGGAGCGCCTATCAATGGAAATTCTCCTATTTCAAGTATTGCAACTTGCCAATGAATTTCAGAACCAATCGTTTTGTAGCCGATGAAAATAGGAACAGTCTTTCCTTTATGTTTTGCTGAATTTCTCTTTTGGAATTCGTGGAGAAACGATAAAAATTTTTGGTCGAGAATCTCACTAAGTTCTATCCATTTCTTAAAGGCAAAACGATTGTGAAGTGCTGGGACATTTTCTACGAATACAAAAAAGCCGCTATGAGTTGATTTTAAATTTTTGTAACGCTCACTCCATTTGCACTCGTATTTCTCTCCAGCGGAAAAGCGAAAATCCTGAACAATTTGATTAAAAATCGGTTTGTCTTTATACGAACCAGTATTTAGAGGAGATAAATTAACTTCTCCAAAATCTCCTTTTTTGAATTCATAATCAGTTTTAGTAAAAAGATAAGAGTTATAGCTATCATTTATCAAACTTTCGGGAACTATAATATGCTCATAATTCAAATCATCATCTTTGTTTATGTAATATTTGATAATCCAATTTTTTAATGAATCAAAATCTCTTGTCAGTTTATCTTTTAAGTTAATATCGTGTGAGGTATGAATGCAGATAGAACCAGTTTCCATAACGTGGTTGTATTCTATGAGATTCTTATTGATGAATTTTATTGTTTCCGTATCACGGCTTTTGAGCGGATATTGCGGGTAGATTTCAACTTCAAATTCTAATGATTCTTCCAACTCTTCAAAAGCAATTTCAACTTTTCCGCATATTAAATAATCCCTCCGTTCCAAATTAATTAACTTTTTTACAAAAGGAATTTGAGAGATATAATTCTTAATTTCTTCAACATCAAGTAAATTCATTTAACCAAAGCGTTCGTTGCTTTTTGGAGTTGAGTGAATAATCGGAGAACTTTTAACTCCATAAGTCTTTTCAGAAGATTCTTTCTTTTCAAACTTTTCATTTACAGGAAAATAAGTTTTTATATTTTCGCTATTTTCTTCGATTCTATTGATAATGGTATCCATTCTGTTAGATAAATTTGTTCTTCCAGCAGAATCTAAAGTATCCATAATGTTATTATTGCTATTTCCAGGATCAACTAGTTTAAAACCATCTTTTGTTACATTATCTCTAATGTATTCCATTACTGTCTTAAGCATTTCCCAAACATTTCCAGAAACTTCTAATTTATCAAAAGCTTTAATAGTAAATAATTCAAGAAAAAAAGATTTGCACTCGCCGTTATTGGTAAACTTCCAAACTTTAAGTAGCCGAATTATTTTTCTTTCATCGCCTTTTGCTTTTATATGTTCAATTTGTTCTTGAATATTTGTCTGTAAGTGTGCATTCTCTTCAATTAATCCATATTTTGAATTCACAAACAAATTGATATAATCTTCCTCCAAATAGGCATCTTGATTTAATTCTCTTCCTGGCGTTACATCTATTTGAATAATATCTCCATCTTTGTCAGGATTAAATTTTAGACCGATTGAAACTTTCTGTTTTTTTACTTCAGCTTCATCTTTGTATTTTTCAAAGAGAAAATTGTAAACATTATCAAACATTTCCGCTAATTTAAACGAATCTCTTTTGAAAGGAGTCACAATGTCTAAATCGAACTTAATGTTTATTGCTGTATGTTTTTTAAACGAACCAGAGTTAAAGGGAGTATAGATTTTATTTGAGTATTCTTCTATTAACGCTGTTTTAATATCTTCTCTCTTTAATTTATATTTTTTTACCAAATTATCTATTTGAGACATTCTATGAGTCTCTAATACATTTTCTAAATGTTTTTTTTTATCAATTGCCATAGTTCCAAATCCCCTGGTTGGTTGAAGTAGGATTATACAAAAGTATATCAGATAATATGATATCTCATTTCTGAAACAAGTCAATACTTTCTCTAAAATCTCAAGTTAAGTGAAATTGCACAACAATCAAATTCTCAAATTTTACCAAATAATATAATCCCAATTTGGTTGATCTACCGAAATTTTAGCGACTTGAGCAATGTAACTTTTTTCATCAAAAGAGTATTCATTAGAAATAACATTATTAGAATTGGAAGGATCAATAACTTTTGAGTTTGGAAGGTATTCAGCAATATAATTTAATGCGGTTATAACATTGGTAGCAACATTATTGTGATGTTTTCTGTGTAATGCCTCTATTACAATCAGTTCTAAATAAAAGGATGAAAAATCTAAATTATTTAAATTACGCCAAATTTTGATTGCTTTAATTTCATCAAATCTATTTGAATTAATTACTTTAGAAATATGCTTAGCTACATTTGTTTGCACCCACGTTTGGGTTCTACTTTTGTAAAGGCTATGCCAATTGTGAAAATTAACTTGTTTTTTAGCAGGAACTAAATCAATTCTATAATTATCCTGAATAATTCTCACTGAAACGTTTTGCGGGCGTGGTTTCCAACCTTCCTTTAATGCAAAATTAAATAGACTTTCATATATCTCTTTCAATGAATTTGAAGTAGAAGATTTCAAGGATATAAAGAGGTCAATATCGGATGAACCTTTTATTGTTGTTCCTTTTGCAAAAGCTCCTGAGAAAAAAATACTGCTAAGTGCATCTCCCGCCCAATTTTTTAAACTATTGCTAATAGATTGAGTTAAATTTTGAACTTCTTTTACCTCATCATCAGAATCCTCATATTTTTTCAATATATGATAAACATATTCATCTTGAGTCATTTAATTTCACCTTATATTTAACTTGTGGATTAATGATTTTATAGTTAAAGGATAAGTATCTTGTATAATCAATTTTTCTTTACTTCAAGAAGTTTTCCAACTTTTCTATCCTCCATTAGATTTGAATCTTCTTTAATAGCAAAAGAACGTCCAATTTTACAACATAATTGAAAAGAAGGTTAAATAAAATAGCCGTTAGAATTATTAACGGCTATTTTGAAATTAGTTTGATTTTTTGGATTCTGGATTTTGGATTCTGGATAAAGAATGGCTTGAATTTCATAATAGGCATTTTCAAAGGATTCAGTTGCTCGAATTAATGCCTCATTTAATTCTTCACAAAGGTCATTTTCATCGGGATACCCAATTGCATTTACTCGATGAGCCACCTCATCAAATTCATTAGACACTATTCAGATTACTTCCTGTTCAAAATGTTCATTCTGTTCATCCATTATAAAAACTGAACACATGAACAAATAATTCATTATTCAAAAACTGGTGGTTCAGGTGGACTATGTGTAGATTCAACTTTAGATTTCTTTTTCATTTTATCGAAGATTGTTAAGGCTAAGTAAAAAGGAATTGCATAAATTATTACATCAGCTACAAAATTTAAGACTTTTACTTTATAAGGATCTCCATAATAAAGTCCAAATATACTTTTATAAATATCGTAGGGTAGATTTATTGGAAGCAGTAAAGTAGCCAGAGTATCAAAACTTACATGAAATATTTGATAAATCAGACTAAGCGAATAGAAATAACCAAATACTAAAACTGCACTGCATATGATTGATATAATAAGACGTTTCATTACTTCTGAAATTTAATAGTTCTAAAGATTTGTTTTGCTGTTTTTAAATCCTTTTTATCACTAACTATAATTTTTATATCTACAGCATAAGTCATTACTCCTTTACTTTTTAATTTAATATAAAGTCCAGCCACATTAGATTGTCCTTCTTCAAAATCATCAACGTAAGTAACAAATTTAGCTTTCCTTCCATTTATCAGAAGATTTTCCTCTGTAAAGTTGGGATATGATTTTTTACCTTCAAAGTTGTCGCTATACCACCCCAGATCAATGTGAATTATTATATTTTTATCTTGCAAACTTTCTGCACAAGAATCTATTCCTCGTTCTGTTAAATCTTTAAGAGTTTTTGGAGCAGAAAATGTAAAACCGCATTTCTCAAATTTTATCCAATCTTTTGATAGATTATCAGTTTGGGCAAAAGATGAAATTGAAAGTGTAAGTAGGAATAAGATTAGAAAGGATCTTTTAGATTTCATTGTTTTTGTGTTCAAGTGTTCATTTTGTTCATTCATAATAATACTTGAACAGGTTGAACATTTGAACAAAAAGTTGACTCTTGTAGAGTCAATTTCCTATAAGTTCTTAAATTACTTTTATAAATATAGTTATCAGCATTAAACTGTAAAGAATAACTTCTCTCAAGTTAAGATTATTATTTAAAGAAATGATTACTAGAAAAGACCGTAAACTATTGGGTTTAGTTCATAGCATCGAGGCTGAATTTGCCGAGTTTGAGATTATAAATGGAAACGCAATCGAAGTTAGAAATACACTTGCGGGTTATGAACTTTACGATTTGGAAGGAAAATTAATCGAAGAAATTTCACCTTACAGATTAATGATGGAAGATTCTTATAAAGACGTTTATATATATGATATAGAAGGAAAATTAATCTCGCGTGATGAATATGCTGAAAATGGTTCACTAATTGGCAAAACTATTTTTGAAACTTATATTAATGGTAGTCGAATTGAGAAACATTATTATTTTGATAATCAGCAAATACTCAAACTTGGTTCTCATATTATTTATGATTCCGAAGATAAACATTTAGAAAAGGTTTCCTATGACGAAAATGAAAATATTGACCTGAATCATATTTATAATTACAACTCAAAACCATTAAGAAAAACTAAAGAAAGTATCACATTCAAAGGAGATGAGCGTATCGTAAAATCATACTACTATGATGAGGACGATATAGTTACAAGTAGCGCAGAAATCTCATACTATTCTCAAGAAAATATAAAAGCATTTTCTAGTTTTGATGAAGGGGGAAATCTCGTTGGTAAACATACTTATGAATATGATTTCGATTTGCAGGGAAATTGGATAACAAAACGTCAATATTGGTGGACGATTGGATGGGGCGAATATAATCTCATACCCTGGACAATAACTCGGCGTAAAATTCAGTATTATTAGAGTTACTACAAATATCAAAAAATATAGTAACTAAACAATGTCAACAAGTTAGGAAGAAAAGTGGAGTCAGTTTCCTATTTAGTTCTTATGAGGCTTCTTATAGAAATTTTACTTTTGAAACAATAAACATCTACTTTAGTGAATTAGTGAAGGCGGTTTTGCGACAAGACAATATTCTATCGGAACTGTATAGACTAGAGGCACTAAGTTACCCTGACCGCCTTCACTAAGTCTTTGACCTTGCGGTTCACCAAACCAAATTGCTAAATGGTCATCTGGCACATCATCTTGTCCACTAATTCCGACTACAACCGCCAATAAGCCATCAAATTCAATAAATTGACCTATTTGAAACATATTATTTAAAATCCACAAACTTACTCGTTTTGTTCATCTTTTAATCTTGGTTAACTAGGTAATCAAATACTGCACAACAATCTTTCCCTTTGCCTATTATTGCCTTAAAGGATGAATACTTTACATTTGAATCGGGAACATCTTCATAATCCAATGAGCCACCTTCCATTTTGAGATAAATACTGTAGTTTTTAGGGAAAGACGGCTCTACATTATATTTACCAGTAGGTAAATTCCAAACTTCATATAGTCCTTTTTTATCTGTAAAAACTGTATATGACTTATTTTTGCTGTAGATTTTTACTTTTATTCCAACTAAATTTTTTATCAGTTTAACTTCATAACCTTTTTCATAAAGTCCAATCACACCAGAGATTCTCGTTTTATTAAGCGATTGAGGTAATTTATTAAGCCACGATAAGTCATCATTAGCTTTTCCAATTTCAGCACTTCGACCACATTCGATAACTTTATAACGTTTTGACTTTTCATCATAGCGGAGATAAAACAAATAGGTTTCATTTATATCTTGCGTTTTAAACTCCCAATCACAGCTCGTATTTGGCTGTAATATATTAATTTCAGCTTGTTTTATCTTTTTAAAAGATTTTACTACTCCCAAAGTTACATTCTGACCTGATAATGTAATTTCATTTGTCAATGCTATTCCATCATTAGAAATCTTTTTAACCTTTCCAATAATTACAGCATCAGCTTTTGAATATGCCTCATTAACTGTGTCATATCGAATACAAGTGCAAGCTATCGCTGAATTGGTAAACAAAAACAAAACGACAGAAAGTAAAACTAAAACTTTGAGGAATGTAATTATTTTCATAATTTCTTTACTTTTTTAAACCATCAATCTTCCTTTCTATAGTCTCCAATGCCAAATGTAGAAAAGGTGGAATTTTCATTTCATCGCGTTCCCAACGAGCGACAGTATTGGAAGTTACTTGTAACTCATTAGCTAATTGTTCTTGAGTAAATCCTAACTCTTTTCTTTTTTCTTTTAACTCTTTTCCGTTCATCTCTGCAACTATACAATCAGTATAAAAATAATTCAAATATTATTACCAAAACTATACGTATCGTATTGACTTGCTTCTATACGTATCGTATAATTTTTATTAGTTGGAAACAACAAGAATCAAAAAAAGGAGAAAATCAAAATGTTTATTTTAAAAGACAAATCACAACTTGAAAAAGCAATTGCCAAAGCTAAGAAAGTGAAATGTTCAGTCAAATTTCGAGCATTCGGAAATTACAGCGTTAAAGGTTCAACGGGATTTTATACAGTCCTTTGTCGTAAAGATGCTGAAGGAAACAAGATTGTTCAATGCGAATGCAAGGGCGGAGAAAAAGGCTTAGTTTGCTACCACGCCGTTTCTGCCTTGAGTTTACACACAGCCATTGCAAAGCAACGAGTAACAGCATAAACACGAAAGGCTTATCAAAATCTTGGCGGACTTGATAAGCCTCTCTAACCAATCAACCATTAAATAATCAATTGGAGTTCAACAATGAATTTAACACAGACACAAAAAGACGCAAAAGAAGCGTATCTAACTAACCAAGCTGAAAAAATGCTTGCTCATTACAAAACAGTCAATCAAGGCGAACGGAAAGCAGTCCTTAAACAGATTGATTCTTTTCTTTCAGTAGTCAGTCAAAGTGAAAAGATATTTTGGTTAAAGTTCCGTTTGAAACTGGTAACTCTGAGTGAGAAACCTTTATTTCCTTTAGGTCAGACAGTAATGACTATTGGAGCAAGAGAAGCTTTAGAAGAATCAAATCAACTTCCAATGGAATTTCTTGCTAAACATCAATCTGGAGATTGGGGAATAGTTGGAAAAGAAGATGCTCAAGAAAATGAGCTTTCTGTTAAGGAAGGCTTTAGAATCCTTTCAGCTTATAAGACAACTTTAGGAATTAAGATTTGGATAATTACTGAAGCAGATAGAAGTTCTACAACTATTTTGTTGCCTTCAGAATATTGATTAAACGAAAAATAAAATGGGATAGATTAGTGCTGGAAACACTTTCTACCCCTTCACATCAACAACCCAGACAACTACGAAAGGATTAAAAGATGCAAGAAAATTCTAGCACAAAGGGAAAAACTCCCAAACGCGAAGGACAGATAATTAAACGTGGTAAAGATACATTTTTAGTTCGTGTTTTTCTGTATAAAGATTTACAGGGAAAGCGAATTTACTACAATGCAACGATCAAAGGATTAAAAAAGGATGCGGAAGACCATTTAACTGATTACCTTCAAAAAAGGAATATAGGAACATTAAAACAAAAACCTTCAGAGCAAATATTTGCAGAGTTTGCAGAGAATTATTTGACTAATATTTCAACTGCTAGGAGAAGAAACAGGGAAATTGATATTTATAAATTGAAACACTATATCAATCCATATATAGGTCATATTAAATTGAAAGATATTTCCTCACTGCATATTGAAAATTTTTATAAGGAACTTAAGCAGAGAATTTCACAGATAACTAAAAAACCTTTATCTGGAACAACAAGAAAACACCTTCATTCAATTCTTTTCAATATTTTTTCTTATGCTTTAGTCAGAAATCAAATAATTGAAAGTCCGATGAAAGGAATTGTTTCACCAAAAACTGATTGTAAGGAAGTAAATACTCTTTCTCCCCAACAAGTAATAAAGTTTCTTGAAACAGTAGATAATTATTCAAATACTCATTCAACCTCACTTCCAAAGAGAATAGGAGCAATGTTTCACTTAGCTATTGAACTTGGATTACGACCTGAAGAAATTTATGCTCTTAAATGGAAAGATTTGTTCTTAGAAAATTTAGAAGAGGGAATTTCAGCAACACTTCAAGTTAGAAGAGTGGTTATCAGGACTGCTAATAAAAAAGATTGGTGGTTTGATGAACCAAAAACACAACGAAGTAGAAGATCAATGTCTCTATCTGATGAATTAGTTAAAAGGTTAATTGAGCATAGAAAAAATGTAGAGAAGTGGAAGACTGAAGCTACTGAGTGGTTTGAAAATGATTTAGTCTTTCCTAATATCAAAGGTGAGCCACATTATCCAGATTCTATAAGGAAATTATTTAAGAAAATTTTGGAAGAGGCTAATATTAACTCTAAACTCTACAGACTCTACGATCTTCGGCATACTTGTGCTACTTTACTTCTAAGAGCCAATGTTCATCCTAAAATTGTCAGTGAAAGATTAGGGCATAGTTCTATTTCAATAACCTTAGATGTTTATTCTCATTGTGTTCCTACAATGCAAGAAACTGCAACTAAAAGTATCAGTAATATGATTTATGTAATCAAAGAAGATGACAAATTAGACTGATTTGATAGACAAATTAAAACAATAAAAAACTGCCATCATAAGCAGTTTTTTTTATAAATTTTCTCATTTATTTTGTGTGCTAATTGTGTGCCAACTACAAAATAAAGGCTATTTCTTAGTGAAAACACTTTCTGGAAGTCCAATAAATAGAACATTTAAGATATTGTGATTGGTCGCAGCTACCTCACTGTAATCTTTAATCATATATTTTTGGATCACCTCCTTTTAGTGTTAAGAAAATAATAGAACATTGAAACTATCGAAGTCAATAGTTTTTTTTACAGAATTTAGAGTTTATTTTTGAATGTATAACTTTAAATTTTGTGTGCCGATTGTGTGCCTGTTAAATCGGAGTAAATGAATTATTCAAACAATTGAAGTAATAAATTTTTTTCTTATTTACGAAGATTAGGAGCTTCAAAAATTGCTGTTTTATTAGGTGTTAGTTTTTGCAAATCCAACCCGTAAGGGCAACATGACGGCTTCAGAAAGTTTTCGTTATTTTTTCGATTACGAACGCTAGCATTTTTATTATAATCTGCAGAATAGCTTGATTCATAATATCCGATTACTACTTTAAATATACCAATATTTGGCTTTTCATTCGTGGCAGTTACATGATATTGAATTTCATTCTTGGAAAAATTTCTTTCATCTTTTAAATCAGTTGCAGGACTATCCGAAATTACTTTAACCTCCGGTGATTGAGTGAAAAATAAAAATACTGAAGTGATAGTTAATCCAATGACAAATGTAAATAAAGCAACTAATAAACGTGTGAAAAATTTGTTCATAATTATTGTTAAACTCCAAAAATATTAAACTGTCTGAGCTGCTGTTAAAAAAAGATGCTTTTCATTAATTATAAGTTGCAGGATGCTCAAAATTTAGTAGTTTTTGGAAAACCAGATAGAATTTGAAACAGATGTTTGAATGTATAACTTCATATTTAGTATCATTCAATTATGAAATCACTTTATCCCGAAATTGAGCCGTTTGAAACTGGGTTTTTGCAAGTTTCAGAACTTCATAATGTTTATTTTGAGCGTGTCGGAAATCCTGATGGAATTCCGGTTGTTTTTCTTCACGGCGGACCAGGCGGCGGTTTGATTCCGCTCTATCGGCAGTATTTTGACCCAAAAGCGTATCAAATTATTTTGTTTGATCAACGCGGTTCGGGGAAATCTACTCCGCATGCGGAACTGCGTGAAAATACAACTTGGGATTTGATAAACGATATTGAATCTTTGCGCGAAAAATTTGGAATTGAAAAATGGCACGTTTTCGGCGGTTCGTGGGGCAGCACTTTGAGTTTGGCTTATGCTGAAACTCATCCAGACAGATGTTTGGGTTTGATCTTACGCGGAATTTTCTTAACACGCAGAAAAGAATTGGAGTGGTTTTATCAATACGGTGCCAGCGAAATTTTTCCTGATTTTTGGGAACGTTACCGCGATGAAATTCCCGAAGATGAACGTGGCGATTTTATGACAGCATATTACAAACGTCTAACTGGTGATGATGAACAAGTTAGATTATCTGCCGCTCGTGCGTGGAGCGTCTGGGAAGGTTCGACTTCAAAATTATATCCAGACAAAAATTTAATGGATCATTGGGAAGGTGCTCACGAGGCTCTATCTTTGGCACGCATTGAATGTCATTATTTTATGAACAATTCATTTTTTCCGACAGAAAATTATCTGATCGAAAATGTTGATAAAATTAGACATATTCCGACAGTTATTGTTCAAGGGCGTTATGATGTCGTTTGTCCGATGACCAGTGCTTGGGAATTGCATCGGGCATTTCCAGAAGCAGAATTGATTGTTGTGCCAGATGCAGGACATTCCGTATCGGAAAAAGGAATCAGTTCGGCGTTAGTTGAAACAATGGATAAGTTTAAATTAGCGAATAGTCACTAGTAACGAGAAAAACATTAAACAGTAACAAGTGAAAACGGTTTATCTTGTCACTTGTTACGTTTACAATTCACTTATTTGTAATTACGCTGTATGATGATGATTATTTGATGTGCAAACTTTTAAAGCGTCCCGTGCGTCAAATAGAGAGGTAAAGAATTATGGGATTAGGAACAACTGAAATTATTTTAATCGTTTTGGCAATATTTTTGCTTTTTGGAGCAAGCCGTTTGCCGCAATTAGCTAAATCTTTGGGAGCCACCCGCAAAGCCTTTAAGGAAGGAATGCGTGAAGCTGAAGAAGAAACACGTTTGGAAGATGAACAAAAACAGATCAAATCTGTCAATGCACCGCAAATCAAACAGGTTACTGACGAAGAATTGTTAGCAGAAATGAACCGCCGTGTTCAAGCCAAACACCAATAGAAAGTTTTAAAATGAAAAAGGGTAAAAGTGAAAAAGTTTGATTAAACAACTTTTTCACTTTTGCCCTTTTAATTTGTGTGAATTAACCTTTTTCTCCGACAATCAGAGTTGCTTTGACAGAAAAGCGAAAAGTTAGATTTCCGCGTTCAGCGTCAATGATCTGACCAAGTTTTTTGATAGCTTTTTTTCTTTCTTTTTCATCTAAAAAATTAAGCCAATCAGGCAACATAAAATCTTCTATCAGTGAAGATTTCGTAAATTCGTCACCTGTTTCATACTCGAAAATTTCAATCTGGGTTTGCGTTTCAATATTTTTAAGTCCGGCAGATTCAGCCATTTCCTCGATATGTGAAATAGTGGGAATTTCCGTGACCAAACGTTCAATTTCGGCACTTTTTTCAATTAATTCTACACCGAGAAAAGTTTCCCAAAGGAATGAAAAAATATCTCCGAAACTGCCTGCTGAAGGTAGGAAAAAAGCGACTTTTCCTTTCTTTTTCGTTAGAAATAAAATATCGTCCAATAAATTGGGGAGATCTTTTAATTTAACGAAACTTAAGTCAGCAAGTGCCGCGTCGAAACTTTCAGATTCAAGTTCATCCATCTTTTGAAATTTGATGTTGGCTTTCATCAGGGCAACTTTTGCTTTCGCAATCTTTTCGATTTCCTCATTTTCGCTAACGCCGATAATTTCCGCCGTCCGATCCATTTTTTCGATCAGATCAAGGGCATGATGTGCCGTTCCCGAATTTACGTAAAGAAATTTTCCTTTTTTCGGAAACTTAAATTTTGTATCAACAAAAGTGGTAAAACGCTCCGTCCAATCTTTTGAAATATATAAATCCTGTAAAAATGCTAATTCTTTTTGTGTTTTACTCATCTAAATAATTTAACAAACAGATGCAAAGACTTAAAGCGTGTAGAAATTATCATAAATAAATAAATCAAAATTTTAAGAAACGCGACAAATTAATTTTTAATGTCTGTTGCATCTGTGATACACTCCGTTTTACAAATTTTAAACTTCCTATCAAAATAGAAATATGCAAGTTAAAATCAAAGTAAAACAGGCTGGCAAAAAACATCCAATCTTAGAGAATAAATGCATAGAATTAGTTGGAATTGAAGCTAATACAACATTTGCAGAGTTCTTAAAAGCAATCGTTAAACAACAGGTTGAAGAATACAATAATAAAAGTGCGGAGCAAAATCTTTTACCATTTTTAACTAAAAACGAGATTGAAAATCAATCGGCAAGCGGTAAAGTCGGATTTGGAAGTATCTATAATGAAAACAAAGCTGATTTGAATAAAGCTCAGGAAACTGCTGTGCAAGCCTTTGAAGATGGACTGTTTGCCGTGTTTATCAATGATACAGAAGTCCAAAAGTTAGATGAGGTAATAAATTTCACAGATGATACAATTATTACTTTTATTAGACTAACTTTTCTTGCTGGAAGTTACTGGTAATTAAAAAAAGCAATTTACGGCTAAGTTTTGTAAGACTATTCTCTGAAAATCTGATTAAACTAAATACTAAATTATGGAAATACAAGAGTTATTGAGAGATAAAATTGTTTCTGATCCAATCAAAAAATGGTCAGAGGAACTTTTGAGCGTGTTTGAAGGAAAAAACAATCATTCGTTTTTGACTAAGAAAACTGCGGAACTTGGTTTATTGATTTTGAATAAACATCCCGATTTTAAAAGCGAAAAAAATACCTGGGTTGTGATTGAACATCCTGAATTTGAAGGGGAACGCTATCAAAGAATCTTTGAGATGATTCCCGAAGACGGTTGGAAATCTCAAGAATTTCAAAATCTGCTGATTTATTTTTTCGGTGAAGAAAAAGCGAAATATGTTTCGCACGCTTGGGATAAAATCCGTTTTCAGATGTATCAGAGAGGTTATGCTCGGCGTTCATTTCGTGCCCCTGAAAACCGCAACCTTTATTTTACCAATCAATTAACTTTTCTGATCGGAACTCTGCCGCAATTTTTTATTCACGGTAATTATCCAAAATATAATAAGACATTTTTCGATTTAAGCGTCATTGAACAAGCAAAATATGCTAATCATTTTGCTTGGAGCGATTTATTTCGCCTTTGGTCGTCAGCGTTGGATTTGGGAAATGCGGAACTTTTTCAGCAAATTGAGGACATCATTTTTAATAAAGATGATGTCGGAAAAGTGACGCGAAATCTGATTAAAGCCTTGCTCAACAGCGATGACGAAAAATCTTGGGAACTCGTCAAAAAACTTCTGCTTGCGGCACAGCGTCAAGAAGGTTTGCGTCAGACGGTTCTCGAAGCCTTGGACGAAACCAGCATCGGTGCGTTGAAATATATGATTAAAGTCATTATTGACAACAAATTAACGCGGTTTTCGTCAGTTGTGCGAAGCGTTGATGTTTGGGCTGGACTCGGTTGGGAAGCGGAACGGGAATCAACCGTCAAAAACTTTTTGGAAAAGGCTCACGAATATTTAGAATCGCCCGAAAAAATTCCGTCCGCCATCAAAAGTGCAAATAACACTGACGTTTATATGGCTTTATGGTCGCAGGGCGTGTTTGATGTTGAAAAAACTTCGCCGTTTTTGCACGAACTTTATGACAAAGGAAATGCCGAAAAACGTAGTTTGGCGTTGAAATTTGCGATTGAAACGGCTCATCCATCACTTTCTATGCCATTGTATGACAAGGCTTTAGAAGATTCTGATATGTTGGTTTTGGCGTGGGCGTTGCGTGGAATTAACGGATTGAATTTGGAAAAATATCAAAGTAATTCCGAATTTCCCGATCTTTTTGAAAAGCTGCATAAAATCATCGAAAGAGTTGATTCTAAAGAAAAAACTTATGATGGAAAAATCTTTGCCTGGACGCGAATCGTTTTTAATCGAAACGAGGCATTTCAAGCAATGATTAAACTTATCGGCGAAAATGATGAGCGTTTGCAGATCGTTTTGAACTATTATGATTCGATGAATGTTAATTTGCGTGAGCAAGTTACGCGACACGTTCTAAAAGGTTTCGCCGCTTATTCTTGGGACGAGAAAAAAGTTAAAGAAAATTTGACCGATTTTCAACGTGAATATGCATTTCGGATTTTGTCTGATAAAGGGGAATTTATTGTAAATTCAGCATTTAAGGCATTAGAAAAAGTTGTTTGTTCGAGTGAGGAAATGCAGATTTTACAAGGTCTTTTGAAACGTAAAGGAGCAGATTTTCGCGGTAAAATTATCGGTTTGGTTCTGAAACAAACTGATGAAAAAGTCAGTGTGACGACTGAAAATTTATTGACGGTTGGCGATGCGGAACAACGGCTTGCAGGTTTGGATATTGCTCTGCAATTACAGAAAACGAAGCGTTTGGAAGCTAAAATCAGCGATTGGGCGGAAAGTTTCCAATCACGAAAAACTATTTCCGCCAAAGAAGAAATTTTGCTCAATCAATTAACCGAATCGCCCGAAAATCGGCAAGATTTTTCTTACGAAAACGGTTACGGTCTGTGGGATTTTTCCAAAGCCTTTTCGCCTGTTATTGCTCCAACGCCAAATCCTGAAAGTTATTATGAACAAAGATTTGCAGAAAAATCTTCAACGGTTGATAAAGTCGTCAGTAAAGTCAAAAATCTATTTGGGAAATCTGCACCAAAACACGAATTCGCTTTTTCGATGCCACTCGAAAAAATCAAGGAAGAATTAACCAAACTCGCCAAAGTTTATTTGGAAAACAAAGATTTTGAGTATGAAGTCGAGAATTGGAACAACACAAAAAATACGGTTTTGCTCGGAAATACGTTTCGATTAAAGCGTCAAAATGGCGAATACGAAACGCAACAAGACAAATATAATGATTACCCTCTGCCCGAAGTTTGGGAAAAATGGTATCAAGATTCGGGGCTGCAACCTGTTGATTTATATATTGTTACAATGTCTAATGAGCCGAAAAGCAAAGGTTTGTTACCTCTTTATGACGAGCTAATGCCAAAGGAATTTCGCAAAAGCTATCATTACAACAATCCCGTTTTAAACATCGTCAACGCACTCACTTTGATTCATCCATTCGATGAAAAATATGATTTTTTAATCGGTGCCTGCACACGACTTTTTTCTTCGCTGGACGAAAAAACTCTGAAAGGTAAAGAAGATGTCGCCCAATATTATTCAAATCAACACGGCAACGGTTGGCAAAGTCAATCGAATTATCACACCTTTTATTATCGAATTCAGGCGGACGAATTGAACGACGAACAATCCGAAATTTATTGGAATTTGGCGAATTGGCGGCAGTTTTCAGGCAAAAAGGAAAATGTTAAATTTGCCTATCCGTCATTAGCGAATTTTGCTCGTGCGTTTGAATTAAAACTAATTTCCAGAGACGAAATGTTTCGCGGAATGATGAGGGCAGATAATATTCGGGAATTGTCACGGAAAAAATCAAGACCGCGAGATTTTGATTATGCGAAACGCTTTCCGTTTCTCCGGCCGATGTTTGAAAAAATCCGCGAACATATTCTAAATCTTGAAGTTAAACGCGGCGATTCGGAAACGGATGTTTCGCATTTGGTGACAAATTTGGAAGTTATTTACGGAGCAAATCGCTTCGTCGAAATTTTAGTCGGACTTGGTAAAACCAATCTTAACAGCGGTTACAGTTATTCGAGCAACATCACCAAACAATCTTTATTCAGTCGTTTGCTTTCTAGTTGCTACCCAATTGAAAGCGATACGCAAGCGATTTTTGACGAATTGGTAAAAAGTGCAAAAATTAGCGAAACTAGACTAATCGAAGCCGCCGTTTACGCTCCGCAATGGCAGAAATTTATCAGTAACTATCTGAAATGGAAAGGTTTAGATTCAGCAATCTGGTGGATGCACGCCCACACAAAAAATTCAGGCAGCAGTGAAAGAAATGCTGAAGCTGAAAGCGAAATCGCCAAATATTCAACCGTCGATCTGGAGGATTTCAAAAATGGTGCGGTTGATAAGGATTGGTTTTTGCAGGCTCATAAAGAAATCGGAAAGGCTCGTTGGGAAACGCTTTACAACGCCGCGAAATATATCAGCGACGGCAACGGGCACCGCCGAGCAAGGCTTTACGCAGACGTAATTTCCGGCAAAACTAAAATTAAAGAAATTGCCGACAAAGTAAAAAGCAAACGCGACCAAGATTATTTACGAATTTACGGACTCGTTCCCCTCAACAAAAAAACGCCCGAAAAGGACGTTTTGAGCCGTTATGCGTATTTGCAAAAATTCAAAAAAGAAAGCAAACAATTCGGTTCGCAAAGGCAAGCCAGCGAATCCGCCGCTGTCCAAATTGCAATGGAAAATTTGGCGAGAAATGCAGGATACGCCGATCCGTTACGGCTTTCGTGGGCGATGGAAACGAAACAAGTCCAGGAAATTTTATCAAAAGATACCGAAATTCGTGATGGAGATATTTTGATAAAACTCGAAATTGATGCGGAAGGAAAAGCGGATATTGTTGTCACCAAAGGTGATAAAGAATTAAAAGCTGTTCCGCCAAAATTCAAAAAGGATAAAAAATATCTTGAATTGAATGATTACAAAAAAATTCTGAAAGAACAATTCAGCCGTTCACGCAAAAGTTTGGAAGAAGCAATGGTCCGCGGCGACAAATTCAATTTACCTGAATTAGAAAATCTTTTTACGCATCCTGTAATCTCTAAACATTTGGAAAAATTGGTTTTTGTGACCGAAAACGGAAGCGGTTTTTACAAAAACGGTAAGCTTGTTTCGGGGGTTGGAAAAGACATTAAACTTTCCGAATCAGATGAAATTCGTTTGGCTCATTGCATCGATTTACATAAATCCAATGAATGGAGCGATTACCAGCGATTCTGTTTTGACAACAAAATAAAACAACCTTTCAAACAAATTTTCCGCGAGCTTTATTTGCCAACCGAAGACGAATTGAAAGAAAAATCCGTTTCACGCCGTTACGCGGGGCATCAGGTTCAGCCGAAACAAACCGTGGCGTTGCTCAAAACTCGCGGTTGGAAAGTCGATTACGAAGAAGGCTTGCAAAAAGTCTTTCACAAAGAAGGATTTGCAGCGAAAATGTATGCGATGGCGGATTGGTTTTCCCCCGCCGATGTTGAAAGTCCAACGCTCGAAACTGTTCAATTTCAAAACTTAAAAGATTGGAAAAATCGTCCCTTTGAAGAAATCGATGCACGAATTTTCAGCGAAGTAATGCGTGATATTGATTTGGTGGTCAGCGTCGCCCACGCCGGCGGGGTTGATGCCGAAGCTAGTCATTCTTCAATCGAAATGCGAAGTGTTTTATTACGCGAAACCTTACGATTATTTAAGTTAAGTAATGTCGAAATTAGCGGAAATCACGCCAAAATCAAAGGCACAATGGGCGAATACAGTGTTCATTTGGGCAGTGCGGTCGTTCATAAATTGCCCGGAACTTACCTTTCGATCTTGCCAATTCATTCACAGCATCGCGGCAGATTATTTTTACCGTTTGCCGATGATGATCCGAAATCGGCGGAAGTTATGTCGAAAGTTTTAATGTTGGCGAGAGATAACGAAATTCAAGATCCGACGATTTTGCGGCAGTTGAGTTAAAGAGAATTGCCCGCGAATAAATGCAAATAAACGCGAATAAGAATTATCATTTCTGTTTGTGGTTTAATTTTAGCGTAATTTTTCGTTTATTCGCGGGCAAAAATCTAAAAAGTTTTATAACTGAAGATTTGAGATGGATTGAGCCAAACTTTACTTTTCTTAAAAAATATTTATGCTAATCTTTGTTCACCAAAAATATAAAAAATATGACAAAAAATATTAAAGATTTATTCGATTTAACCGGCAAAACGGCAATCGTGACAGGCGGTTCGCGTGGGATTGGCAAGGAAATGGCGGAAGGTTTAGCCGAAGCTGGGGCAAATTTGATGCTCTGTGCCAGACGCGAAGAATGGCTCAATGAAACGATTGAAGAATTTCGCGGACGTAGTTTTACGGTCCAAGGAAAAGTTGGCGATGTTTCAAAAGCGGATGAAGTCCAAGCCGTTGTCGATGAAACGGTTAAACAATTTGGTAAAGTTGATATTTTGATAAACAACGCTGGAATTTCGTGGGGAGCAATGCCTGAGGATATGCCGCTTGAACAATGGCAAAAGGTCATTGATGTAAACTTAACAGGATGTTTCTTGTTTGCTCAAGCGGCAGGACGTGAAATGTTAAAACAAAAAAGTGGTTCAATCATCAACATTGCTTCGATTGCTGGGCAAACTTCTTCTGCAAATGGTCCATTTTACTCAGGTTATGTGGCAAGTAAAGCCGGTTTGATTGGATTAACTCGTGAACTTGCAGCGAGTTGGGGACGCAAGGGAATTCGTGTGAATGCGATTGCTCCGGGATTTTTTCATTCACGTTTGGCGGATAAAGTAATTGATATTTACGAACGCTCGATTCAGGAAAATAACGTTATCCCGCGCGTTGGTGAAGAAGGCGAATTAAAAGGCGTGACTGTATTTTTAGCTTCTGATGCGTCAAGTTATGTGACAGGTCAAACCATCAATGTTGATGGTGGAATGACCGTTTGAGTTTAGATTTTAGATTCTGGATTTTAGATTTTTTTAGTTCAAAATCGCTTGCTGATTACTAAAATTGATAGCCTAGATGAAATAAATTTGTTGGATTTGTTTCTGTTAGGCTATAATTTTATAAAAATCCAAGAAAGCAAACAAAATATCAAAATAATCTATGGAATATTCGGCAACGACGCTTAATCTGGCTTCGATAATTGAACACCATGCACTTCTTGCCCCGCAAAAAGAAGCAGTTGTGTGGAATGATAAACGATTTACCTACGGGCAGTTAAACGCTCTGTCAAATCGTGTTGCTAATGCTTTGGTTGAAATGGGGATTGGTCACGGTGACAAAGTGGCTCTGGCGTGTTTTAATCTGCCGTTTTTCCCAATCGTTTATTACGGGATTTTGAAAGCCGGAGCCGTTGTTGTGCCGCTATGTGTCTTGTTTAAACCTCGTGAAATTGAATATCATTTGCGTGATTCAGATGCCAAAGCCGTTTTTGTTTTTGAAGGAACCCCCGAAATTCCGCTTGGACAAATTGTGAAAGAAGGATTTGATAAAGTTGAAAGTTGCGAACACTTGATCGTGATGACCGCCGACCTAATGTCGCCAAGTCCTTTTCCCGAACATAAAACGTTAACTCAAATTACTTTCGATAAACCGGAAACTTTTGACACTTATCCGACCACGCCAAATGATACCGCGACCATTCTTTACACTTCGGGAACGACTGGACAACCGAAAGGTGCGGAATTAACGCATTTTAATATCTGGTCAAATGTGGTGACGACACACGGCATTCATTTGCCGATGCTCGATTTTACAGACGGCAAACAAAAATCTGTATTGATTACACTTCCGCTTTTTCACACGACAGGACAAAATTGTCAGATGAATACGCATCTTTACGGCGGAAATAAAGTTGTTTTGCTACCGCGTTTTGAGCCGAAATCTACGCTGGAAGTAATGGAAAAAGAACAGATAACTTTTTGGACAGGTGTGCCGACGATGTATTGGGCTCTGCTTCGCTACGCTGAAGAAAATAATTTTGATACAGCGAAAATTTCTGAAAATCTCAAAGTCGTTTCAGCAGGCGGTGCTCCAATGCCTGTCGAAGTTTTATATGCGTTTCAGGAAAAATTCAATGTGCGTATTTTAGAAGGTTATGGACTTTCGGAAACATCGCCGCTTGCCAGTTTTAATCAGTTTGACCGCCCTTCCAAACCCGGAACGGTCGGACTCCCGATTTTTGGGGTGCAATTAAAATGCGTTGATGATGATGGGAATGAAGTTCCGCGGGGTGAAAGTGGGGAAATCGTCATTCGCGGAAATAATGTAATGAAAGGCTATTACAAACGTCCTGAAGCGACCGCCGAAGCTTTTCGCAATGGCTGGTTTCACACGGGAGATATCGGCGTGATGGACGAAGAAGGTTATTTATCAATCGTTGACCGCAAAAAGGATATGATTTTGCGCGGCGGTTACAACGTCTATCCGCGTGAATTAGAAGAAGTTATCATGACGCATCCAGCCGTTTCGCTCGTTGCTGTCATTGGGGTTCCAGATGATAAATTAGGCGAAGAAGTTAAGGCATATGTCGTTTTAAAACAAGGCGAAAATCTAACCGAAACAGAATTTATCGAATGGGGAAAATCCCAAATTGCCGCCAATAAATATCCGCGACACGTAGAATTTTGCGAAAATCTGCCAATCGGTGCGACCGGCAAAATTTTAAAACGTGAATTGCGGGCGAATTAATTTTAGAGTCGGACATTGAGAGTCTAAGAGTCAAATACGGTTATTTTGACTCTTAGACTCTTTTCAATTTAATAAAACCGTGAAATTTGTGTAACCTGTTATTTAGTATTTTATTATGAAAGTTCAAGTTTTATTTTTCGGTGCGACAGCGGATATTGTAGGAAGCAGAGAGTTGGAATTTGATTTTGAAAACGAAACAAAATCTGATTCTGCCTTTCAGCAAGTTGTTGAAAAATTTCCTAAATTGGCAGAACATTCCTTGCTTTTTGCTCTCAACCAAGAGTATGTGAATGATTCATCTGTCATAAAAGACGGTGATGAATTAGCGATTTTTACAGCCGTTAGTGGTGGATAATTAAAATGTCAGACGCAGAAATCCAAAATCCAAAATCCAAAATCCAAAATCTACCAAATTTTTTTGAGTTGACGAATGAAACTTTAGATATCGGCGAAATCTCTCGTCGAATCGTGCCGCCTGAATGCGGGGCGACGGTGACGCTGGATGGTTATGTGCGTCAATTTACAAAAGGACGCGAAACGCAATATTTGGTTTACGAAGCCTATGAAGCGATGGCTTTGAAAGAAATGGAAAAGCTAATTTATCAAGCTCTTGAGCAATTTGAAATTAAACACGTTGGGATTGTTCATCGCTTGGGAAAACTCGAAATTGGCGAAACAAGTGTTGTAATTTCAGTCGCTTCACCACATCGCCGAGCGGCTTTTGAAGCGTGCGAATGGCTCATCAAAGAATTAAAACGTACCGTTCCAATTTGGAAAAAAGAAGTTTACGCCGATGGCGAAATTTGGATCGAAGGCGATTCTCAAAATCAGGAAATTAAATAATTGTGAAATATTTCGCACAATCCTATTAGTCACTTGCTCAACCCTTATTCCTGTCTTATTATCTATTTTGCATTCCGGAAAACTTATCAAATAGGGTCTATCGAACTAGGGAAATCTCTCTAAAATTTACAAATATTTATATCCAAGAGGAAGTATGAAAAAAATATTCCCATTACTATGTGGAATTATATTGCTGGCGACTGGCGTTTTTGCTCAATCGCAGGCAACGACAGGAAACATCGAAGGTCGCGTGATTGATCAGACAGGTGCCGTTGTGCCAAGTGTGTCAATTTCAGCGACTAATCAAGATACAGGCTTAAACAAAACCGTTGTGACAGACAGCGACGGAAAGTATTCTTTTATTCTTTTGCCGCCAGGCAAATATAGAGTTGAAGTAAAAGCTACGAAAGGCTTTCAAACTTCGACGTATCAAAATGTTACAGTTTCAGTTGGCGGAAAAACCAATTTGGAAGTTTCATTGAGTGTTAACGGTCAAACTAATGTCGTTGATGTATTATCGGAAGGAGGAACGGTTGAAACTTCCAGAACTTCTATTTCATCAACTGTTGACGAACGCCGTGTTATCAATTTACCCACTAACGGACGCAACTTTTTAGATTTTGCAACTTTGACACCAGGTGTTGTGCGCGATCCGACACGTTCAGGTGATTTAGCTGTCGGTGGTCAAAAAGGAACTTTGAACAGTCTGCAAATTGACGGAACCAGTAGCGACAACACGTTTTTCGGACAATCATCCGGACGTATCGGTTCAGGTCGTGCTCCATCACAATTTTCAATTGACACTGTTAAAGAATTTCAAGTTAATCAAAACGGATTTTCGGCTGAATTTGGTCGGGCAGCTGGTGCTGTTATCAATGTTGTTACCAAATCTGGAACAAATAAATTTACGGGAAGTGCCTTTGAATATTTCCGTGATGAATCTCTTAATGCTCGTAATCCAAATTTAGTTGCGGCAAATCGTCCACGTCCTGCGGGGCAAATCAATCAATTCGGCGGAACTTTCGGCGGACCAATTAAAACAGACAAAATCTTTTTCTTTGGTGCGTATGAAGGACAACGGTCAAATTTACCAAATCCGGTTGTTTTAAATTCGTTGACGTTTGCTCCAGCTAGTATTCAAACATTGCTTGGACCAAAAGCGGCTTCATACAATATCGATCGCAAGCAAGATACTTATTTACTTAAAACGGATTTTAATATCGATGATAATAACCAAGTTTGGGTAAGATTTAATCAACAAAATTTTACTGGAACGAATTTGGAAAATGCCGGAACTTTAAGTGCGGCTGAACATACTGGAAATAGTAATGTTAAAACTACGACTTTATCAACAAACTGGACACATTCATTTTCAGCCAGATATTTTAATGAATTTCGTTTCCAATTTTCACGCGACAGCCAACCAGGTTTAGCAAATAGTAATTCTCCAGAAGTTGCTGTAACCGCTAATGCCGGTGGAATTAACGATGGAATTTTTAATTTCGGACGTAATAATTTCAGTCCGCGTGAAACAACTATTAAGCGTTATCAATTCATCAATAATCAAACATTTATTACAGGAAATCACACGATTAAATACGGTGCAGATTTATTATTTGACCGCATTTACAACTTTTTCCCAGGACTTTTTGGCGGTTCATACACTTTTACAAGTTATGCAGCTTTAGCCGCAGGAACTCCTTCGCGTTATCGTCAAAGTTTTGCAGGTGCAGGAACAACAGGCGGAACGACAGAGCCAAACAGTTCTGAATATGGATTTTTTGTGCAGGATGATTGGAAAGCTAAACAAAATTTAACTGTAAATTTAGGTTTACGTTACGATTATCAAGCGATTGCTAAACCGCAAGTTCAAAATCCAAACACAGCACTTTTAGCCGCAGGATTTGATACAAGTTTTCAACCGAAAGACAAAAATAATATTGCTCCGCGTTTTGGTTTAAGCTATGCCTTTGACGAAAAAACTGTTGTGCGTGGCGGATATGGATTGTTTTATGCCCGCACGCCCTCAATCGTTACAGGAACTGCTCATTCGCAAAACGGAATTCAAGTAATTGCGATTGATATTAACTGTTTAACCGCACCTGCTGGAACTTGTCCAACGTATCCAAATGTATTTTCAAGCCTTCCAACAAACGTCGCGGCTGTTACTCCAAATTTGTATTTGTTTGCCAAAGAATATTCGCAACCATTTACACAACAGGCTCGTGTTCAATTTGAACGAGAATTATTTGCAAATACAACATTTTCAGTTCAATACACAATGTTTCGTGGACAAGATTTGACCAGAACACGAAATGCCAATTTGTCAGCACCTGTTTCAACTGTTGTTCCTGTTTATAACGGAACAACGGCAACGGGCGAAACATTTACATTTCAACGTTTTTCAAATGCTCGTCCAATTCCTGCTTTCCAACGCATCAGTCTTTTTGAAAGCACCGCAAAATCTTTGTATCACGGTTTAACATTTGAATTTAACCGTCGTTTTGCAAGACATTGGCAGTTTAATACAAGTTACACATTATCGAATGCTAAAGACGACAAACCGGATCAAACTTCGGTTGTTCCAGGGGGCGGTGATGATGCAAAAATTGCTGAAAATCAGTTTGATCTGTCAGGAGAATATGGACGTTCGGATTTAGATGTTAGACATCGCTTTATTTTCAGTCCTGTCTATGAAACAGGAACTTTTAAATACAGTGAAAATAAATTTGTTAAAGCATTATTAAGCGATTATGTTGTCACAGGAATTTTTACAGCACAATCAGGAATTGCCTACTCAGCATTAGTTGCAGGTGATCCGAATGCTGACGGAATTACCACGACTGATCGTGTTCCGGGAACGAAACGAAATCAATATTCAACTCCGGCATCGTATATCGTTGATATGCGTGTTGGTAGAATTATTCGTTTTAACGAACGCTATCGAATTTCGTTATTTGCTGAAGGATTTAATTTGTTCAATCGTGCTAATGTGCAATCTGTTAACAATACGCTTTACACCTACAGCACCGCAGGAATAGTAAGCGGCGTTGCAGTTCCGGCACGTCTTTCAACTGCGGCAACGAATTTTGGCACACCCCGAACATTTATTTCTGGTTCTCCATCTTTCACATTTAATTCAAGTTACAATCGTGAATTTCAATTAGGAATTAGATTTGATTTTTAATTGAATGTAAATGTTAAAAAAAGGCGGAGAGTTTTTTAACTTTCCGCCTTTTTAATTGATTAAAATATCCAACATGTTTAGCTTGTTGCCGAATTATCTTTAATTATCACTTAATTTTATTGTATAAGTTGGACTGCTGGCAGATGTATCAATTTTTTCAACACTATCTACAAAAATTCCTACCGTGACTGTCATTGCTGATTCCAAAGAAACATCTACTACAATAAATTCATTTTTCTTAACATTTAACTTTTCAATACGACTTAAAATAAAATTGTCGGCATTGATTAAAAGTTTATAATCGCCATCATCAATGGTATTTAATTTATAAACACCATTTTCATCAGTTTTAGCTGAAATAGATTTTTTGTTTTCCAAATTGATAAGTGTAATCCCAGTATTTGGAATTAATGCTCCATTTTGATCTAGAACAATTCCTTTTATTAAAGATTTTTCATCAACAATTTGATTTCGTGTGATTTGAGCCGATCCGGTTTTTTCGTGTTTGTTATCATTTTTCTGAGCAAAATTAATGGAAACTAAGCTGAGAATTGATGCAAAAATTGCTCCGACAAATTTTGCGGAACGTTTGCGAATATTAACCAACCCGACAGGACAATCTTTGGTTAAAACAGTTCCATTCATCCGTCTGTAAATTCTTCCGCATATTCTGCCATCGGTTTTAATAATCAGCTTTTCGATTTCGGCATGTTTCAGAGCGGAAATATTATAAACATTTAATTTACAAGACTGACAAAAACGAGCACGGTCAGTGCCTGTCATATTTTCCCAACCGATATGACAGGGTGAAGCAATTTGTAAATTATTGATATTAAAATCTTTTTTCACAAAAATTGCGATGAGGTGAGTTTTTTATTTAGTTGCTTGAGGCAAAAATATATATTTCAAATTTCAAATTTGTCTTTAGCTTTGATAACTAATTCATCAAAATAGTTTTCTAAATTTTTGTTGGCTCCACGCAAACCGGCAACAACTTTTTCGCCCCATTCGATATATTCAAGCCGTCTTTTATCATCCCAATCATGTGGGGGATTATTCATTACATCAGTAATATTGCTGATTTTATCGCAAAGTTTTATTTGTTTGGCACCATCCGTTAAATGCGGTGCGTGTTCGATTTGTTTCAGCTTTCGTTCAGCTTTTGGAAGAGATTTATCATCTGTTACTTCCAAAACCATTCCGCAAACTCGTTCGCCGAAAAGTTCGGTAATTTCTTCTTTAGTTGTTTCGGTATCTTCAACTGTATCGTGCAAAATAGCGGCGATTATTATGTCGAAATCTTCAACCTTTCCAATATTTGCCAGTAAATTAGCAACTTCCAAAGGATGATTGATATATGGATCACTATCTGCTCCTTTGCGTTTTTGCAGACGATGTTTCTGAGCAGAAAAACTGGCGGCTTGTAATAATTTAGCTAGATTATTCATAGTTTTTTAAGTTTAGCGAGTTGGCTGAGTTAGCCGAGTTGACCGAGTTTAATGATTAAAGAAACTAATAATCCATAACTCAGCTAACTCGCTAAACTCAGCCAACTCGCTAAACTATTTAACGACTTCAAGCGTTAAAACCTGCTGACCTGTAATTAAAAATTCAGCGGGTGGGATTTCCTGGTCGGTCAGCGCGGTCAAAACTGTTGGTGTGAATCCGCCGGCAGTACGGTCATTATTCAGCGTTGCCAGAACCGAAGGCGGTAAATTTGGTAATTCTTTGGCACCAATGATTGCACCGTTTGTCACACGAAAAGTTTGTGCGTAAAGACGATCATTTTTCTTAACAGTGTTGAGCATTTTGATCAACTCAGCCAAAGTTTTCGGCACGAACTGTTTTGAAGCAGAAACTTGCTGAAGCGAATTGCCGTCACCAATTGCGACAATCAGAGAACCGTCCGGTGTGTCTTGCGGAATGGTGATCGGAATTTTTTGGATGAAAATTTGCCCATTATTAGCACGAACGAAGGCTTGAACTTCAAATGTTTCACCAGGTTTTACTTCGGTTTTATCAAGCGAAATGCGTTCTAAAACTGCTGTTTTGCTGCCGTCAATAGTTGTCACATTAATATTGACACTGGTGATTTCAATGTCATCAAAATTACTGCCGTATAAATTGCTGATTGGATTGGCAATCGAAGCAGCGGCAAAGGCGGCAGCTTGTCCGCCTACGAAACGCCGTTCAATTTTAATTAGTTCTTGCCCCGCAACATTGATTTCGCCTTTAACGGTAACAGTTGATTCGCCCATGCCGCGTTCGTTGGCGACCAGTGAATTGTAAACAGCGATATTCATCAAAAGCGGCGACAGAAAATCGTCTTTGGCAACTTCAAAATTATAAGTTTCAGTTTGATTGCGACTCGTTTCTGTAAAAAGTTTAACAGGAATCATTTTCGGAGCTTGTCCGAGTTTTCCGAAAACTCCGGTCGCCCGATCTTGCGTCATTGTGCCAACCATCGCATCAGGAACGGCAAGTTTGAACGAATTATTTAAACTTGGCACAACTACGACAACGTGCGATTCAGACATTGGCAGATCCGATACGCCGAGACTCAAAAACGGATGTCCGAACGCATAAATCTTTTCGCCGTCACGAAAAGTCACGGTTCCAGCGGCTGCCATCGAATAATCACCGCGAGTTAACTGCATCGACACCGATGTTCCACCGATCAGAGTATTTTCATCGGCTTTTTTCAAAGGTGTCATTTTTGCTGAACCGCTGACGGCTGAAACCGGCATTAATCCAACGCTCATTAATTGCGGAGCAAAACGATTCAACGTTTCCTGCGAAAAACCGCTGAATGACATTGGTGTCGCAATTGGTTGAAAAGTTTGTCCGATTGCCGAAGCCATTGCCGAATTAGAATCACCGCCTGCCAAAATTGAACTGGCGACCATTGCATTACGAGGAAAATTTGGTTTCCATTCGGTCGAAGCAAGTTCCGCAAATGAATATGAACGCGGTGATTTAGGTTTTTGCGAAGAATTAGGGTTTTTCTCAAAAATCTGGATCATCTGTTCAATCGGCGTAATTCCGCAGATTGGTTCTTTTGAAAAAGGAAAGCTATATGAAATTGAACCGACAAGTTTGCCGTTAATATAGACAGGTGAACCGCTCATTCCGGCAAAAACGGCTGTGCGGTCAGCACCACCGCCTGAAAGACGACCAACGATCATATCTTGTTTTGGTCCGACGGCTCCCGGCACAACGCCTAAGATTTCGACACTGAATTCAGTTGGAACGTTTCCGCTAAAAACTGTTCGTGCAACGCCTTTCATTCCTTCTTTTACTTCGGAAAGTGGCAGAATATTAAGGTTTGAAGGTTTGGTGGATGGTGTATTTGGCTGGTTTTTGGCGATAGTTTGTCCAAAAACATTTAATCCAAAAGCTAAAATCAGGCTGAAAATTATTAAAATTTTTGCTTTCATATTTAGTAAAAATACTTCCTTTCTCTTGGAAAGCTATGGTAACATTAAAAGCTAGCTTACCATAAGTCTGAAATCTGTAGGACTTTAATTTGACTCCAAAAATTACATTCTAGTTGCACAATCTTTCCTAAAAACTTATTTCCAAAGTTTTTACGTAAATCACACAATAAAGTTATGGCATCAACAAAACGCCTTGTTAAGAGTTTTTATAAACTTCTTTTTCCGATAATTGTACTGACAGTTCTAGCCTTTGCCGGAGCTTCGATCTGGCTTGTTCATAAATCTGCCGAAGTTCCAAAAGCACCATATTTAATAAAACCCGAACAATATGGATTACTTAGCACGCGCGGTGCAAAAATAACCGATGAAAATTGGGGAAATAAGGACGGCACATCATCTCGCGGATGGCTGCTGCGCGGACTCGAAGGACAACCGGCGATCATTCTGCTTCATCGCTACGGTGCAGACCGTTCGTGGGTTTTAAACTTGGGCGTAAAGATAAATGAAGCAACTAATTACACGGTTTTAATGCCAGATATGCGCGGACATGGTGAAAATCCTTTAGTAAAATTTACGTATTTTGGCGGGCAGGAATCTGATGATGTGCTTTCTGCTATGGAATATTTGAAAACTTTAAAGACTGAGACTACAGCACCATTAGTCGGAAGCAATTTTGGCGTTTACGGTATCGAACTCGGAGCGATAGCAGGAATGTCAGCAGCAGTTAAAGATACGAATATAAAAGCCGTAGCCTTTGATTCAGTTCCGTATAATTCAAGTGATCTGTTGGCTTCGGTCATTGAAAAACGTTTCCCATTTGCCACTCTTATCACCTCGAAAATTGCCCAAGGCGGAACATATTTTTATTTTATCAATGGCGGTTATACCCACGAAAATATGTGTGATCTGGCAAAAATGGTTTCAAATCGCAAAGTTTTCATGATTGCCGGGAATGACACGCCGAATCTGCAATCTTCAACTTCGGAAATTGCGGCATGTTTTCCAAATCAGGCAACGGTCGAGAAAAAAATGGATATGATGCCAGCCGGTTACAACATGGCTAATGCGACAAACGAACAAGCCGAAACTTATGACCAACGTGTCATAGATTTCTTTAAGCGAGCCTTTTAAATGAATAATTTGTTCAAACTAAAAAAAAGATAATTAAGCGTTTAATTGATATTTCATTATCTTTTCTAGTTTAAATTAACATCTTTTTTACTGTGTCCGTTAGTTTTGGCGATTTTATTGATCTTTGCACTGACTTCTATATTTTCCGCCGATTGTTTCAAAAACTTTCTTAATTTTTTTAGACGTTCAATTGTGGAACGGGTTTTAAGAAATTCATATTTCGTTTCGGGAGACAGATCAAAAGCGGCAGCGATCAGAAATGAAAGCATTTGCGGTTCAGCTTGCGGCATTTCAGGTAATTCGCCGTGTGCGCCGCTTAGTTCATGAGCGGCTTTGGCGATCCGTTTAAAAAGTTCAAAAACTTCATCCGTCGCGGGTTGTAATAGATTAAGATCTTCTTCGTGATCTTCAAAAACGGTAATTTTACAGACCAGATAAGGCTCATCATTATCAATATATTCATCTATTCGATAACGGATAACTCCAACTGTCAGAATATTTGAACGACCATCAGGCAAAGTGTCAGTTTCACGGACTTGTGCCATACAACCAAAAGAACCGATTTCAGGAACATCAAAATCCGATTTATCGGCATTAAAATAAGTCAAGCCAAAAAAATTATCTTCTAAATTAATATCTTTCAACATTTTGCGGTAACGCGGTTCAAAAATGTGAAGCGGCAGTAATTCATTCGGCAACAGCACAATCGGCAACGGAAAAATCGGTAAATATTTTAGGTTTTTAAAATTTTCTAGTAATTCAGACATAAATTAAACTATCTTAACCCCAATAAAATCTGCAATTTTCTCAGGTTCTTCATCTCCAAGAGCCATAATTTTTACACCGACAATTGCTTTTGCAACTTCTTCAGCACGGAGTTTGTAACGATTATCGCGAACGATCAGGTCTTCAATGACACGGCGTTCTAATTTTTCGCGCGAAACATCTTCTTCCAAATCTGCGGCAATCGCGTAATCAATCGGAACCGTATGATTTTTGATACGAACGTGCAGTGCGTCCGTCAATTTTTGTGCTTCTTCACGAATTGTTTGCTGTTCTAAAAGCGAATTTGGAAATCCTAAATGTCCACGCAAAGTTATTTCGATAATTGGTTTTGATTCGCTGGATTCGGCTTCGCGGGCTTCACGTTTTACTAATTCCAAAACTCCATCCGTAACATCTTTTGCTTCTGCAATATTTGAAACGTCAAAATTCAAACGCTGAAACGGACGCTTTTTATAATCTTCAACATGTTTGGCGGAAACTTCCATTTTTTCATCAACTTCAATAAGCCACGCACCACGTGTTTCGCGGTATTCATCAATGCTTGTTACTTCCAATGAACCCGGGTTAAATGCCCAATTATCAATCACATAACATTTATGCGTATGCCCAAGACCAACATAATTTGTGACGGATTTTAACTCTTTCAAATTTGAAATTGAAAGTGCTGGAATCGGATGCGTTTGATGACCTTCGACATCTGTATGAAGCAGTAAAATTTGAAATGCTCCGTCACGATTGTTTTCTTTGATCGCCTCGGTCAACATCGGAATTGCCCAATTGGCAGATGCTCCATACCAATGTGAACCGAAAATCCGAGCATTTTTGATGTCAACAAATCCGCCTTTGCCATGATCTTCATTCCACGCTTCGTAAACGACCTTTCCATCAATATTTTTAGGTTCGAGCAGATAAAGCAAGTTCCAATTTGCCAGCGACCGCAACCAACTATAATCGGTATCAGTATGTTTTTGATCGTGATTACCTTCGATTGTCACAACCGGAATTCCTGCTTCTTTGAGCATGCTCAAGCCTGCAAAAGCATAATTCATTGTTTCAGGCGGCACATTACGTTTGTGAAAAAAATCGCCACACATAATGACAAAATCTACTTTTTCATTGATCGCGTATTTTTGCAGAACATCGATCCACGCATCAAAAAAATCACGCGGCGATTCGGCAAGTTGGTAGCGTGTGCAGCCCAAATGAATATCGGAAATGTGTAGGAATTTCATATTTCGATTATACAAGATTTTATGCGGATATGATGAATGTTGACGTTTGATTTTTTAACTTTGACAAATGCCGTCGGATTTAAAAAGTTTAAAAATCAAAATATCTTATTAAATTAAATTTGCCAATAGTTACAAATATTTACAACTCTTTAGGTTAGCTTACAAATTATTGATTTGTTTTATGTTAATTTTTCAATAGAATTAAGTGAAAATAGCTTCTCTTAATTCAGGAGTTTTTGAATTATGGATAATGATGATAAACAAATCGGCAGAATTTTGAATCGCAGGGAATTATTTTCAGTTTTCGGAACGGTCGGGACGGCTATCGTTTTAGGTTGTTCCTGGCAAAAATCGAATGCGGCAATTTCAGATTTTGTTAGTTTACCGCCGTGTGTCGCCCGTCCGGAATTAACAGAAGGACCTTATTTTGTTGATGAAAAATTAAATCGTTCCGATATTCGCTCGGATCCTTCAACCGGTTTGGTAAGTAAGGGATTACTGCTGGAAATTGAATTTCGTGTGTCGCAAATTGCGAAAGATGGTTGCCAGCCTTTGCCAAATGCTCTTGTTGATATTTGGCATTGCGACGCTCTTGGAATTTATTCAGATGTTCGAGATAGGCAATTTAATACCGTCGGACAGAAATTTTTGCGTGGATTTCAAACTACTGACAGAGATGGAGTTGTAAGGTTTACAACAATCTATCCAGGCTGGTATCAGGGCAGAGCCGTTCATATTCATTTCAAAATTCGCGGTAATTCAGCCAGTTCTAACTACGAATTTACATCACAATTATTTTTTGACGATGCCGTAACTGATAAAGTTCATTTAACAGATCCGTATAGGGATAAGGGACAACGCGATTTAAGAAATAGCCGGGATGGCATTTTTAGAGATGGTGGTAATCAATTAATACTTTCATTAACGGAATTAGATAAAAGCTATAAAGCTGTCTTTGAGATAGGTTTACAGTTAGGTTGAAAATAAAATTATCTAAAAATAAGACTAAAATAAAGGTGCGTTAAATATCGATATTTAACGCACCTTTATTTTAGTCTGTTAGAAATTTCTAATAAAATTTCATAGATTATTCTAAAAAAAATGGAATGTTTTAGGACATTAATTTTGACTAAGTGTTAATAAATGTTTTTTTTACATAGCTAATTTGTAGGAATAGTGCGAAGATACAAACTAAGGTTATTGAAAAAAACTACTCCATTTTCAAATTGCACTTCCTCTCTTACGAATTAAGGGTCATCTTTATTGTTTTATTTTTTAACTTTTTTTGGAATATATAATGAAAATTTTACTTTATAATCCCGATAACGGTATTACGCGCAATTTTATGCCGCATTTGTGGATGTTTTTGCTTCAGGCTCTGACACCCAAAGAACACGAAGTGATTCTGATTGACGGCAATGCCAAGGCAATGACCCGTGAAGAACTTGTCAAATATTGTCTTGATGAAAATATTGGACTTGTTGGAATTGGAGCAATGACGCGAATGGTCGCTCGCGCTTATTTGGTTGCAGATGCTTTGCGTGATGCAGGAATCAAGGTCGTGATGGGCGGACCACACGTTACGGAATGTCCTGATGAAGCATTAGGACGCGATGGCGGCAAACGTCACGCTGATGCGATTGCACTTGGTGAAGCCGATGAAACTTGGGCATTAATGGTACAGGATGCAGCAAATGGCACATTAAAAGACATTTACCAGCCGCAAACTGATCCAGAAGGAAAAGATAAAAAACCAAATTTACAACCTTATCCGCATATTCCTTGGGAAAGTTTGGATTTAGACCAGTTCAGTCTTGTTCCAAAATTTTTGCGTTCGACTTTATCAAAACTCGGACAAGGATGGGGGAAATTTTTCGTTGTTCCGATAGAAACTGGACGCGGATGTCCATACGGTTGCGAATTTTGCACTGTGACAGGATTTTTTGGCGATTCGATTCGATTTCGTCATAATGAAAGCGTTGTCGAAGAATTATTAAGATTAAAATCCCGTGCGAAAAGTGAAAAAGGTCAGATTGCCGTTTTCTTTATTGATGATAATTTAGCCATTAATAAAAAACGTTTGAAATTGCTTTTGCGTGACATTATTGCCGCCGATGCACAACTTCCATGGGTTGCCCAAATTTCTGCTAATTTATTGCAGGATGAAGAGTTAGTTGATCTAATCGCTGAATCGGGCGGGAAATGGATTTTTATCGGAATGGAATCGATTGATCCTGCGAATATGGCGGACGTTAACAAAACCTTTTCCAAACCTGCTAATTACAAAGCCGTTCTTGACGGTTTAGCCAAACGAAATATTTTTGCGATCACGTCATTTATTTTTGGAATGGACAACGATACTACTGGCGTAGCAAATAGAACCGTCAGTGAAATCGAAAGCTGGTCACCCGGACTACCTGTTTTTGGTCAACTTACACCTTTTCCGGCAACTCCGCTGTATGAAAGATTAGAAAAAGCCGGCAGACTTGATCGTCCAAAACATTGGCTCGAATTTGCACCATTTGTAATGGCACATAATCCTCTGAAAATGACGATTGAAGATGCCAAAGACGAGACTTTTGAAGCATGGTCAAGATCTTATAGTCCAGAAAGAAATTGGGAAGCGATTGATTCGATTAAACATACGCCGATCGATGTGCGAATCAGCCATCTTGTCGCCAGACTTTTCTTTCGCGGTATCTACTTTCCGCAGATGCGTAAACGTGAATGGATACAATTGCTTTTCCAAAATCGTAAATCAATTATAAGTTTGTCAAAAGAAGGATTTACAACTTGGCGAAACTACAAAAAAGGTAAGAAATCTAAATCTTCAACTTTAGCTGGAGTGAAAGAGAGTATTTAAGGAAAGTTAAAATATCATAATTCGATTAAAAAAAGCAGTATTTAACTGCTTTTTTGGTTATTATCAACAAAAATTTAAAACGCTAGAATTTGATTATAATGAAATTAAAAACAATTAAATTTTCTTTATTAAGTGCAGTCGTTTTTCAGTTTTTACTTGTTTTATCAGTTGCGGCACAAACTGTCGATAAAATTGATGAATATGTAAAAAACGAAATGCAGCGGCGAAATATTCCGGGTCTTTCATTGGCAGTTGTTAAAGAGGGAAAGATCATTAAAGCCAAAGGTTACGGAATGGCAAATGTCGAATTGAATGTTCCGGTAACGACAGAAACTATTTTTAAGATCGGATCAGTCAGTAAACCGATTATCGCTATGGGAATTATGCTGCTGGTCGAAGAAGGCAAAATTGGGCTGGATGATAAAATCAGTAATTATCTTGAAAACACGCCTGATACTTGGAAAGATATCACGATTCGCCATTTGCTTTCGCACACATCCGGAATCATCCGCGAAGCTCCCGGGTTTGATCCAGAAAAAATTCAATCGGATGCAGATGTTATCAAAACAGCTTATCCATTGCCGCTGCGTTTTGTCCCAGGCGAAAAATATGAATATTGCAACGTTGGATATTTTTCGCTAGCGGAAATTATTCGCAAAGTGTCTGGAAAATCATGGAGCGAATTTTTAACCGAGAGAATGTTTAAACCTTTTGGGATGAATGTGACACGGACAACAAATTTCAGTGAAATTATTCCAAATCGTGCCAATGCTTATTCATTTTCAAACGGTAAATTATCAAACAATGAAGTTTACCTGGCACTGCGTCCGAGTGGTGCATTTCTTTCAAACGTTTTAGATCTGGCAAAATTAGAAGTCGCCCTTGATTCAAAAGATTTTCTAAAACCCGAAACGCGAAAATTAATGTGGACACCCTTTAAGTTTAATGATGGACAAAATTCTGTTTATGGTTTGGGCTGGACTCTGGACCAAGTAAAAGGCAAAAAACGTGTTCATCACGGCGGAAGTTTGAATGGGTTTAGATCGGAATTCGCAAGATTTACTGATGACCGAATGACGATAATAGTTTTAACAAATCTTAACGAAGCTAATCCGTCTGAACTGGCGACAGGTATCGCAAGTCTTTATATTCCCGCACTTGCGAGTAATAATTAAGCACGTCAAGCTAACAGGAATTGAAAAGATAAAAAAAGATTAGTATTGAATAAAAGTTTTATTACCCGCGAAATAGGCGAAACATACGAAAAAAAATGAAATCTAATTTTTGAAAAAAAAACTTGATTTATTTTCGTGTTATTTAGCATTTTTCGCGGGCAAATTTTCTTCTCTCTGATAATTATTTAGCCTTGATCCGAAAACGCCCGAATTCATTTAACAAAGGTCTTAATTGCTCAACTATTTTTTCGTGCGTTACGCCATTACTCGCAAAAACTCCGTTATGATTCTGTAAGTCCTTTGTGTTGTAATGAAGCGGATTTCCAAAAATATCAGTCATTTTTCCGCCTGCTTCTTCCAAAATTATTTGCGGAGCACACGTATCCCAAAATTTTGTGCGTGGTGAAAGATGAATATACAAATCACAAGTTTGAGTAGCAATCAGACCAATTTTTAGTCCGACCGAACCACGCTGAATTTCTGATTTTAAACCCAGATCATCAACAATTTGCGACATTTTTGGACTGTGATGATTGCGGCTCGTTGCTAAAATTAACTCCGAAAAATCGTTTTTAGTTGAAACTTGTAAACGTTTTGGCGATTCATTATTCGTAACTGAAAACGCTCCAGAATCTTTGCAGGCAAAATATAAAACATCTTCGACGGGCAAATAAACAACGCCTAAAATACTTTCATTATTTTCAATTAGCCCGATTTGAACCGCAAAATCACCATTGTTTTCGATAAATCCTTTTGTTCCGTCCAGCGGATCGATCATCCAAACGCGCGATTTTGACAAACGTTTTTCAGAATTATCAGGTTCTTCTTCGGATAAAATTGCGTCATCAGGAAAGTTTTCGGCTAAACCTGCAACGATAATTTTACTGGCAGTTCGGTCAGCAATCGTGACAGGTTCAGCAAAACTATCAACGCCGATTTTTTCTTCGGCAACAACGCCTGAAGCGTAAAATTCTAAAATCACGGCACCTGCTTGGCGGGCGAGTGCAGTGGCTATTTCCAATTCTTTTGACAAATTCATTTAATATAAATTTATCATAAAGCCGTTCAAATTGTTATTCGCGTCCATTTAAAGCCCAATCGGACGGATTTCGATATGAATATTCAACGCCGCCAGTTGGGTTATAACACATTACAAGTCCTTCAAAAGATGGGACTTGCCCAATCGAATAACCGCCTTTGTTACGCTGTTCCTCAGTTCCTGCAACAACATACGCTCCGGAAGTTTTAGCCAATTCCGAACAGAAAATATTTCCATCGCCAGCACCAAAACCCGGATAACTGGTATTTAATTCTGACTGATATTGAGCTGATGGAATGCGGGCGACCAGACACGCAACGAACATAATTGTGCCGACCAAACCATTCAAATCCCGAAACATTCCGATATGCGAGCGGTTGAAACCTTGACCAATTCCAACCCAACCTGGCAAGCCATGACAATTGATAACCACATATTTTAGTTTTCCGCCTGAAACTCCGCGTGCTTCGGTTGCCACCCGCGAAACGATTTGAGCCACAGTTGTCGATGCCTGAACCTCCCAATTTTTCTCCATCAGTATTTTAGACCAGGAAATTTCGGGAGAATTCAATGCCATTGATGGCTGGGTTAGCTGAATCATTTAATTTTTAACTCCTGTAAATCGGGGATGAATTTTTACTAAGTAAAAAAGTTTGACGTAGAATTCTTGGAAACTTTGCGTTGAGTTTTTTAAATTTTAAATAAACCTTGTAAACTTGAATTTATGGCAGAAACTTTAGCAATTTCAAAAACATCAAATCGGGAAGTTATTTATAACGAACTCGCTCCGCAAATCGAAGGATTAGTGACGGGCGAAACGGATCTAACGGCAAATTTGGCAAATATTTCAGCCGCCCTGCGTGAAGCATTTGGCTTTTTTTGGGTTGGGTTTTATCTGAAAAAGGAAGAGCAACTTGTTTTAAACGCTTTTCAGGGTTCGATTGCCTGCACCAGAATCGATTTTAACAAAGGAGTTTGCGGACATTCCTACACAACTAAAGAAATAGTGATTGTTGATAATGTTGAAGCATTTCCGGGGCATATTGCATGCAGTTCATTATCAAAATCTGAAATCGTGCTTCCGATTTTTGACAAAAACGGCGAAGTTTTCGGGGTGCTAGATGTTGACAGTGATAAACTTAATGATTTTTCGACAGTTGATGCCGAAGGATTGGAAAAGATTGTGAAAATTATTGAGCGATTGATTGGTTAGAAAATAGGACACTGATTTTTATGATTTATTATACTAAAAATCAGTGTCCATTAAATTAACAATTAACAAGTATTTTTCTACCACTTCACAGAACCTTCTTTGGTCGAATCAATCTGAGTAAGATTAACACCTTCATTAAATAGAAAAATTTTCAGATTATCAAACAGAAAATCGTGTGAATCAGGACTGGAAACGTCTAAACCAAAATGATTGATTAATTGATTTTGTTTTTGCAACCATTCTTTCCAGCAATTTTGACAAATTTCATTGTAAACTCGTTGTCCCAATTCGGTTGGAAAAGGTGCAAAAGCCATTTTTTCAGCCCCTTTTGTGCCGCATCGTGTGCATTTAAAACTATCGCTCGAAAATAAACCCATCTTTTTAAACTCCTAAAAATTGTAGTGGTCGGTCGTCGGTGATCAGTGATTAGTCAGAAGATAATAGTTATAGAATTTTTGTTAACTTCACTACTCAGTTTTTTCTGACCACAGATATCCGACCATCGACCGCTTTAATAACTATAGATTACACAATTTTCAAAAAATTTTCAGTTTTAGACAATTATTATACTCTTGTCGGTTGTCACTCGTTACCTGTTACTTCTTTTCCGCCTGTTTGATGGCTTTTAAAATATCATCGTCCTTTGGACGAAAAAGACTGATCGCTTGAATTTTGTGATAAGCGATTTTTCCCGCTTTATCAATGACCACAACTGCCCGCGATGAACGTCCGGGAATCCATGATTTAACGTCAAATTTTCCGACTACTTCGCCTTTTTCATCAGATAAAAGCCGTAAAGTTAAATTATTTTTTTCGGAAAAATCTTTGTGCGAACTAATTGAATCGGTTGAAATTCCGACAACTTCGGCACCTGTCGCCTGATATTCTGACCAATGATCCCGAACCGAGCAAAGCTGGGCTGTGCAAACGGGCGTATTATCGCCGGGATAAAATATCAGAACAACGATTTTGCCTGAATGGTCGCTCAGCGTCCAGGTTTCGCCGTCTAAATCCGTTAAACTAAAATCAGGGGCGGTATCTCCAACATTCATTCGTAACTCCTTGTAAAATCGAAAGTTTTTTATCCAAGACAGGTTTTTTTCTTCGCCAAGTGATTAAAATCGCCAGTGTTGAACCCACTCCGAGAGTCAAAGTCGAAAACCCTAATCTTTCCCACCGTTTGCCATAATATTCAAGATATATAATGCATCCAATAGTATAAGGTTCTGGATAAAGTTTATATTTCTTATCATACTCTACACCCAAAGTGTAGCTGTCATAAGAAATTGAGAAAAATAAAACACTTAAAAACAATAAATTACGAACAATATCTTTCATCTTTTTGCCTCCAAAATATTTAGACAGCAAAAGATAGTTTTTGTTCCCTAATCAATGCGATGTTTATGATTTTCGGAAATATCAATTTTTGTCCAATCCAATTTTTTGACAAATTCAGACTGGCGAACATTGCAATCAGGTTTTGTACAGATTTTGCAGGAATATTCGATACACGGATCGGTATGGACAAACATTTCGACGCTTTCGCCAAAATTTTCCTTGATTAATTGGTCGAGGTTTTCAACTTCTTCGTGTGCGTCTTTGACGTTTAGATACCAAGGCACCGTCAGGTGGCAATCCAGATGCAGTGTGCTGCCGTATTTGATTATGCGTAGATTGTGCAGGTCGATCCAATTCGGACGGCGTGAGGCTTCGATCAGTTCGACAACTTTTTTCAAAAGCTCTTCGTCAGCTTCGTCCATAATTCCCGCAATCGAACCGCGAATAATTTTATAACCTGTGAAAATGATGATAAAAGCGAAAATTAGAGCGACTAAGCTATCCAGCCAGGCGAGTTTGGTAATTAAAATCAAAATCAATCCGATGATAATTCCGACGGTTGAATAAGTATCTGACTGCAAATGTTTTCCGCTGGCAATCAGTGCAAGCGAATTATTCTTTTCACCTTTTTTAATGGCGAAATATCCGACGGCGTAATTTATAAAAGCCGTAATTGTCACTAGAATAATTCCGTAATCGAGCCGTCCGATTTCGTGCGGATTTCGGAAATTATTAATTGCTTCGTAAATGATGATAACGCCGGCTATTGTTATCAAACTGCCTTCGATAGCGGCGGAAACAAATTCAACCTTGCCGTGTCCATAAGGATGATTGGCATCACGCGGTTGAGCGGAAAGATAAAGACTATAAAGCCCAACAAATCCTGCAATTACATTAATTGTGCTTTCCAGTGCATCCGTCAAAATCGCCACTGAATTAGTCAGATACCACGCAACAAGTTTAATGATAAAAAGACTTACACCAACTACGGCAACAATTTTTTGAAAGTTATAATTTTCTTTTGAGCTAATCATAGTTGACTGAGTTTGCTGAGTTTATCGAGTTGACTGAGTTGACTGAGTTTAAGACAGTTTATTTTGCAGAAATCAATATTAAACTTCAAAAACTCAGCAAACTCAGTCAACTCACCGAACTCGGAAAACTCGATAAACTAACCCTGGAAATCCCGAATATCTTTAAAAGGCTTGTCTTTATCATCAAAATTGGGACGATAATAATGTGAAGCTGATTCGTATTCTTGCATAAAACCTTCCTGCATTCCTAATTCTTCTAAAATTTCGATTGCCTGAAACCATTCGCGTTCGGAAATTCGGCGGGAAAGCAGAATATATCGTTCATCGGTCGCGGCTTTGTTGGTCGCGTAATACTGAGCCATTAATGAAATTGCGGTTTTTGGCGAAAGTTCATCGCGGATCCAACGCATATTTTCTTCGATTCCAGCAAGGTCATTCGGTAAAACTAACATCCGAATCAGCAGACCGCATTTTAGTAAACCGTTTTCGTCGAAAATTAACTCATCGCCGGTTTGCCGAAACATTTCTTTGATAGCGAGATGAGCAAAATCTTTGTAGCCGCGAATTTTTGAATATTCAAAACCCGAATCATTGTCGGCATATTTTAAATCCGGCAAATAAATATCAACAATTCCATCAAGCAGTTTTAAAACTTCGACTGAATCGTAAGCGTTTGTATTGTAAACAATTGGAAGTTTTAAACCCATTTCAGCAGCAATTAAAATTCCGCGAGCCATTTGGGGAGCAAAATGAGTTGGTGAAACAAAACCGATGTTATGACAACCCCGATCTTGCAGTTCGATCATCATTTCCGCCAAGCGTTCGTGTGAAATTTCATTGCGTTTTTGTTGTTTCCAGGTCTGCGAGATTTGATAATTTTGACAGTAAACACAACGCAGATTGCAGTTACCGAAAAAGATATTTCCTGCTCCTTTGGTTCCAGATAAAACAGGTTCTTCGCCAAAATGAGCTGTAAATGAAGAAACTATCGGCAATTTTCCTGAATAACACGCGGCAATTTCATCTTTTAAACGATTATTTCCGCAATCTTTTGGGCAAACTGTGCAAGATTCCAGCAATCTTTCAAGTTGTAAGACACGTTTTTCAAGTTCGCCTGTGCGGTATAATTCTAAAAATTTCGGTTCAAACATAACATTTAACACTTATCAGTCAGAGATTTTAATTTATTCAATGATTTATGAGTTGTAAATTTCAAAATTATGTAAAAGTTCAAAAATATTAAGCAAAATCAAAAGTAAATAAAGTAAGAAAAAATCCAAAATCCAAAATCCAAAATCCAAAATTGGCTAGTCCTTTGTTTTCTCTATATTTTCATCAATTACTTTAGCATAACGCCGAACAATATCTTTGGGAGCAACGGTTTTGGCTAATTTCCAGGTAAAATCCATTTCGGCATTGACGGTCGCCGTTGCCATTCTCGTTTCACGCAGCATTAAAACGCTTCCCCAAAACAGGCAAAAAATCCCGATAATCCCCACTGGAATCGGAATCCAGCGATATGTCGTAAAAAATGCGGCAATCGCAATTGTGACACTGGTTAAAATGAAAAATCCCAATCCGTAATAGAATGCTCCTAAGGCACGCTGCAGAATTCTTGAACGGGTGGTGACTTTATCCAGCAAATTGACGATAGTATCAAGCCTCGTATCGTAAAGCGGAATAGACGATCTATCTTCAATAACAATCAATTCACTTAACCGTTTTTCCAGCTCTCTGGCACGATCAACCACCCGTCCAAGCCGTGTCGACGTTGAAAGCACGAGCGAACCTGTCGCCGAAATCAGCAAAGTCGGCGTAACCATTGCCGTCAAAAATTCAATCGTGATGTTTAAAGCGTTTGGATTAACGCTGATTATATCGCCAGCCATATTCGATTTGAGAGTCTAGATTTTGGATTTTGGATTGAAATCTAAAAACAATTACTAACATTCGTAATTTCAATGCTTTCATCATAAAATCCAATGATATGGAAAAGCAAGGCACTATTAAAATTCTGCAACACGAAAGTAATATTTTGAAAAATAATCCGCTTGGCGATAAATCTGTCCGCGATTTGTACGTTTATTTGCCGCCTGATTATGATGGCGAAAAACAATTTCCAGTCGTTTATTGTCTGACAGGATTTACAGGACGCGGAAAAATGTTTTTGAATGACAGTGCATTTACGCCTAATCTTGCCGAAAGAATGGATAAATTGATTAGCGAAGGAAAAATCAAACCGATGATTGCCGTAATGCCCGATTGTTTTACGCATTACGGCGGTTCGCAATATATAAATTCGGCGGCAACAGGGAATTACGAAGATTATTTGATTGAGGAAATAGTGCCGTTCGTTGATGAAAACTTTTCCACTATCAAAGACAAAAATTCGCGGGCAGTGATGGGAAAATCTTCGGGCGGTTATGGCGCTTTGATCTGCGGTCTGCGACATGCTGATGTTTTTGGACTAGTTTGTTCGACAAGCGGCGATGCGTATTTTGAACATTGCTATTTGGCGGATATTCCAAAAGCCTTTCGTGCAATAAAAGCCAATCCACACAAACTTTTAGCGAAATTCTGGGATGAAAATGCGAAAAAAGGCAAAGATGATTTTTCAGGTTTGAACATTATTGGAATGAGTGCGTGTTATTCGCCGAATGGAGCGGATTTTGATCTGCCTTTCGATATGAAAACAGGTGAAATTCGTCACGATATATGGGGAAAATGGCTCGCACACGACCCTGTCAGACTTGTGGAAAAATCTGTGGAAAATTTGAAAAGTTTAAAATTACTTTATATCGATGCGGGAACTCGTGATGAATTTTTCCTTGATATTGGAGCGAAAATTTTATGCAGGGAATTAAAGAAATTTGATATTCCGCACATCCACGAAGAATTTGACGACGGACATTTTAATATTTCCTATCGTAATAATCGGTCGCTTGAATTAATTTCGGAAAATATAAAAACAAATTAACAGGGATAAACAGGATGGAAAGGGATAAAAAATAACTTCTTTAATTATCCTGTTTATCGCTATAAATTATTTTCGTGAAACTCGCTCGACTTCCGCGTTCATTTTCCCTGTCAGCATAAAAAACATCATTTTGTAATCAGAAATAAATGACCAGAGCGGATATTGAAACGTCGCAGGTTTATTTTTTTCAATAACGAAATGTGAAAACCAGGCGAATCCATAACCGATAACCAAACAGAGCGGGAAATAATGCCAGTTTCCGCGGCGGATAAACCAAATAAGCAGAACAATTGAAAGCCACGTGCCGACAAAATGCAATAGTCTTGTCAGGGGCTGCGAATGTTCCTGCACATAAAAATCCCAGAAATCTGCGTAATTATCAATTTTGGCTTTATCTCTTTTCATAAACTACCTTAATTCCGAAGCTAAAATAGTTGAAATAATTAAACCTGCAAAGTTAATTGCTACACCAATAATAGTAAAAACACCGACTGAAATTAATCCCGCCAGCAGCGAATTAAAAGATTTTTTATTGACCAGAAAAATTAATGTCCAAACACTCAAACTTGCCGCGAGAATTGAAAATATTAAAGCCCAAATGACATATAAAATTATGGCGGGTGTCGCCTGTTTTTCAGAAAATCCATTTAGGGCAAGCAATAAAAAGAATAACAGAATCGCTCCGATTAAGATATTTCCTAATAATGTAATTAAAAATGACGCTATTTTCATTTAAAAATTAAATCGTAATTGCACATCTATCCGACGGTTTCCAGCCGATTGACCACCATCGCTGCCGCCAAATCGGCCTGCTCCCGAAGTTGAAATTCCAAAAGACGGCGAACTTAAATTTCCTGTCGGAACTGATTCATTGGTATTGTTTAATAAGTTTTGGATGTTGATAGATAAATTCAAATTATAACGCTTGCCCACTGATTGCTGAGCAGATTGCTTATTGTTTTGTTTGTTATTTTGTTTGTTTTTTGTGTCGGTTGGTTTCGCGTTTTCAACTTTTCCAAAATCAAATCCTTTGCTGATTCGCAAATTTACAACTGAAAAAGATGGCCCAGTTCCATAATTTCGGGGAATTATGGTCTGTCCCGATTTTGGATTAACGTCAAAATTTCCATACAAAGTGGAGCGTAGATCGGCGGCTTTTGTTTGTGCATCGGCAAAAGCAGGGCGTTCGGTGAAAATCGTGTCGCCGTTGGTATCGCGTCCTGTTGTGATGTTAAAAGGTCTGCCCGAATTGATGATAAAATTAGGACTTAAACTAATACGCCACGGCAAATTAAACGATCCGTATAACGTAAAACGATGGCGAATATCTTGGGTTGAACGTGCATATTCACCGCTCAGGTCATATTGATTAACGGGAAATGACCACATTCCGTCCGTATCACTTTTGGCATTATTGAGAGAATAATTAGCTGAAAGCGTAAACATTCGGCTGAAACGATTATTGATATTGACGTTTAATTGTTGTTGATTAAACCGCCCGTTCGATTCATATTCAAAAATATTCCCCTGATTTGAAAAAGGTCTTTGTGCACCTGTGCCGCTTGTCAAAGGTGCGTTAATGTTGCGTGAACGAAGTGCATTAAGCGTTTGTGAATTGATAAAACTTACGGCAAATGTTGTTTTATAAGGCAATTGGCGTTCGTATGTAACGGAGCTTTGAATCGTGTAAGGCGTTGATAAATTTTCATCCATCTGACGGATTGTTTGAAGTGTTGAAAATGAAGCGATTTGTTCGATTGTCGGGGCATTAGGAAATGAATTAAGAAAATTAATGCCAGTCGAATTTGAAGTTGTAATCACGTATTGCTGTTGATTAACTCCGTTATACCTCAGACTTTGCGATAAAAGCGATTCATTAAAAGGATTATAAAAAAGTCCGATTCCGCCGCGAATCACGGTTTTTTGTTTTTCGCCTTTTTTAGCGACAGGCGACCAGGCAATTCCTGCACGTGGGGCAAAATTAAACTTGCTTTTAATATCGCTCTGCCAATCGTAGCGAAGTCCGAAAGATAAAGTCAGATTTGGTTTAACGCGCCAATCATCTTGAACAAATGGGCTTACATTCGTTTGCGAATATTTGATGACAGGATTTCCGCCCGAAATTGAAAATTGGGTTGCTCCGCCGCCGCGTGTGCGAATTTCAGTTGGGGAAAGTCCAATTTTCTGGAAAAGCAGAGTTCTGCGATAGCGTTCCAAACTCGTAATTGAAGTAGTTAGAGTATTTCCGTTGGCATCACGAACAATTTGATTATTTGCATCAAGCAGCGGAACTGTTCCACCGCCAAAAGTATATGTTCCAGTAAAATTTTGTTCAGATGAATTATCAATTTGTGCTAATCGGAGCATCGCCCCGGCTTTAAATGAATGTTGTCCAATCGTCCACGAAGTAAAATTCTGCAATTCAAAACGGTTTTCGTAATTGTAGGACATTCCGACCTGTGCGCCGCCGCCCATAAATGCATCCAAAACGCGAATTGCGGGATCAAATGAGCCGCCTTCCTGATTTCGTCTGTCACGAATAAACTGAAAACGGGTTTCGTTGATAATATTTTTATTGATAACCGCTGTTTCGGTTAACTGGACAGTGTGACGCGAAGTTTTCGTTTCATATGCACGGGAAGGAAGATTTAAGTTTCCGATTCCGTCATTTTCGCGGTTACTTTGTTCAAAAGTGTAGCGGGCAATAATCGTATTAAAATCATTGAGTTGCCAATCAATTCGCGGGCTTAAACTGGTGCGTCGCGTCGGGTTTAAAATCGTTTGATTAAAAGCTATCTGATTAAGCGAAGAATCTAAAACAAATGCTGTAATATCCCTATTATCATCAACTTCACGACGGTCATAGTCAAAAAAGAACGAAGATTTTTTGGGAATAATCTGTCCGCTCAGATTTCCGCCGTAACTCCGAATTTGATACGGAGCGCGAACAACCGCAAACGGCGAACGCGAATTTAAACTTTCATCATTGAAATTAAAAAAGCCTTGTCCACGAAGTTTATTCGTGCCGGGTTTCGTTAAGATTTCAACGCGACCATAACCGGGACGGTCAAACTCAGCAGAAAATGGATTATTATTGATCCGAATTTCGCGGATGGCATTTTTCGGAGGAATTCGTCCGCCGCTAAATCCATCAATGCGAATCTGACTGGTTTGTTCGATTCCTGTCGAAGCACCTGTAAGTGCTTGAATTGATTCAACTAATTCTTCCGGATCATCAGGCAAGGCTTCAAGTTCTTCACCTTTTAAAACCATTGAATCGCCGTTTGCATCAGGATCAGTGCCAACGGCAGTTTCATCCATGACTTCGACCATTTCTGTTGCATTTGCAACAGTTAAGATAATATCGATCGGTGCATTCTGAGTTGGTTTTATCTCAACGTTAGCGTTTTCATAATCTGAAAAACCCGCAACATTAATCTTAATCTTATATTTTCCCGCTGGCAGCGATGCAAAAATATACTCGCCCTGTTGATTAGTTGTAGTTGTAAACTCGATTCCTTTATCATTTACAGCAGTAACGGTGATTCCTGTAATTGCTCCGCCAAACGAATCAGAAACCTGACCACGCAAACTTTCCTGCGACTGCTGGGAAAAAATTGCTGAAACACAGATTAAAATAATTAGAAATGCAATTTGGATATTTTTGATAAAATTAAATCTCATAAATTCAGAATATATGCATCAAAAGGAAAATTACCGATAGATAAAATTTGAGTTTTAATCACATTTTAGATAATAAAAATGCAAATTTAATGATAACGTTAAACTAATCAAAATCGCAAAATTTATAAGCAAAACTTTCAAAAATAACGAATTTTTTTGCAGATGGAATATTAAAGATTTGAAACTGAATCACACAGACAAGCGAAAACATAAACAGGCAAGCTAAAGCAACAGACGATAATTTTTACGAACAAGGGCAGTAAAACGAGCAAGGGAAGCATTAAATTATCGTCTTATTTATTTTATTATTCGTTTTCGGTAATTATCTAAATACATTAATTTGTTTGCTTTAGCTCGCCAATTTATCAGATAGTGAAGATGTTATTTCGGTCAAAGGGAATTATAAAATGCGGCGAATTATTTTTATCTTAGTTATTTTATCTTTAACAACAATCTTTAGTGAAAAATCATTCTTGGTGAATAATGTGAAAGCTCAAGCAAAAGTCCGTGCACCGGAATTAAACGGCGGAAAAAGTTGGCTAAATACGGATAAACCTTTATCTTTAGCAGGTTTGAAAGGCAAAGTTGTTTTGCTTGATTTTTGGACTTACGGTTGTATCAACTGCGTTCATATCATTCCGGATCTGAAAAAACTCGAAGCCAAATATCCAAATAATTTAGTTGTTATCGGAGTTCATTCTGCAAAATTTGAAAACGAAAAAGATACCGAAAATATCCGAAAAATTATTTTGCGTTACGAGATTGAACATCCCGTTGTTAATGATGCCGATTTTAAAATCTGGGATCAATATGCGGTTAATGCGTGGCCCACACAGGTTTTGATTGATCCTGCTGGCTACGATGTTGGGAGAGTTTCGGGCGAAGGACATTATCAGGTTTTAGATGAAACAATCGCTAAAGTAATTGATGAATCTCGCAAAAAAGGTGAATTGAATGAGCAACCGCTGAATCTGACATTAGAGAAAGCGAAAGTTGGAAATTTGCCGTTGGCTTTTCCTGGAAAAGTTTTGGCTGATGCTAAATCTAATCGTCTATTTATTGCTGATTCAAATCATAACCGCATTGTTATCACAGATTTGAATGGCAAACTTATTGAAACTATCGGCAATAGTAGCTCTGCTCTGAAAGATGGAAATTTTCAGACGGCGAGTTTTAATCGTCCGCAAGGTCTAGCGGTGGATGGAAATTTTCTTTATGTGGCGGATACGCAAAATCATGCGATTCGTAAAATAAATTTGCAGACAAAACAGGTTGAAACCATTGCAGGTGATGGGAAACAAGCGGCTTGGCGTTCAGTTGGCGGTAATGCAAAAACTTCGCAATTGAGTTCACCGTGGGATGTGCTAAAGGTGGGAAACGGTCTGTTTATCGCTATGGCAGGAACTCATCAGATATGGAAATTGGATTTTGACAAACAAACTGTTTCGCCATTTGCGGGAACCAGTGCCGAAGCCCGACTTGACGGAAAAATTACCGAGGCGGGATTTGCACAGCCTTCGGGACTGGTTTCAGACGGCAAAAAACTGTGGGTAGCGGATAGCGAATCGAATATTATTCGTGAGATTGATCTGCAAAAAGAAACAGTCGAAACTATCGTTGGCGGAGATTTATTTGAATTTGGCGATAAAGATGGCGAAGGCGACGATGTTCGTCTGCAACATCCTTTAGGGTTAACTCTTTACAAAGGAAAAGTTTTAATTGCTGATACTTACAATCATAAAATTAAACAGCTTGATACGGCTAAAAAAACAGTTAAAACTTTTGTCGGAACAGGGAAATCCGGGCAAACTGACGGTGCTGCTGCCTCATTTTACGAGCCGGGCGGAATTTCGATAGCTAACAATAATTTGTATGTCGCGGATACTAATAATCAGGCAATTCGCGTGATAAATTTGCAAACGAAGCAAGTTTCAACTTTGAAAATTCAAGGTTTAACTTCGCCAATACCAATGAGCGAAGAAAATTCGAGCGGTTCGCCGAATTTGAAAGAGTCGAAATCTATTACGCAAGAAATTTCCTCTAATTCTGAAAATAATTTAACTTTAAATGTAAATTTACCAGCAGGTTATCATCTAAATACAGATGCTCCGAATCGTTATGAAATTACGTCTGAAAATGGTGAATTGGTTAAAATTGCGGAATCAAAACAAAAATTCTCAAAAATTCCGCTCAGTATTCCGTTCAAAACTTTGCAAGCGGGCGAATCGAATTTAAAAGTCAAAATGACGGTTTATTATTGCCGCGAAGATAATACCGGCGAATGCAAAATTAAAACTCTGGCGTGGCAGATTCCGGTCAAAATTGTTGCTGATAAAAAATCGAACAATATTAATTTGGTTGAAACAATCGAAAAATAAGGGAACTTTTTAAGAAATTAACTAGTGATAATCAGGATAGACAGGACAAATTAGAAGAAATATCTTTCATAAAATCCCTGTTATCCTATTTATCCCTAGTTAATTTTTTTGCCAACTCACATAGTATAAATTCTAAAAAATACCACTCATTGCCCGGTTTCTACCATTCATTGAAAAAAAATCGTAATTCCTTTGTATTTATTGCCTAATGTAGTTTTTAACATTCGGTAAAATTCAGATATAGGGAAATATGAAAATATTTAGAAATTTAGGGATTACGGCAATTTTTATCTGCGTTTTCTCGCTTTTTTCATTTGCACAAACAGGGGCAAATATCAGCGGAAAAGTAATTTATACTCAAGATCAGACAGTGCTTCACGATGTGACGGTTCAAATTGTTCAATTAAAACGAACGGTTGAAACCGATGAAGGCGGAAATTATAAATTTGAAAATGTTCCAGCGGGACGTTATACGATTTTAGTTCATTTAGACGGGTTTTCAGACGCAACTAAAACGATTGTACTAGTTAATGGTGCAAATGCGACGGTGGATTTTGCTCTGCAAATCTCCAGCCTGCGTGAACAGGTAACGGTTACGGCATCTGGTTCGGAACAATCAACTTTTGATTCTTTCCAATCTGTGAATACGATGCCCGCAAATATTATTGCTCAAAAAGCCAGTACTTCAATCGGTGAAGTTTTAGAAAATGAGCCTGGTGTGGCAAAACGTAGTTTTGGTTCGGGTTCATCACGTCCGGTGATTCGCGGATTTGACGGCGATAGAGTTTTAATTGCTCAGGATGGAGTTCGCACTGGTTCGCTCGGTTCGCAATCCGGCGATCACGGTGAGCCGATTGATACGCTTGGGATTGAGCGGATCGAAGCTTTCCAGCACATTGGGATCCTAAGCTTAGAATTCCACGTGGACAAGTTGTCGCG
>JADMIO011367047.1_pt1 | contig 70723 bp, 65 predicted proteins | sample 8958161 | NCBI WGS metagenome assembly JADMIO01 (sample SAMN16585339, study PRJNA669376) | soil metagenome | isolation source: Crop rotation soil | place: USA: Cullars Rotation, Alabama | collected 2011 | reverse complement strand
CCGCGACTTCAAGTCACGTGAATTCCAAGCTTCGGATCCCACTGTGCTGGAAAGGCCCAGCGGCAGCACCACGCCCAGCCGCGCGCCGGGGAACAACGCCAGGTAGGCGCCGATCAGCGCCGAGACCGCGCCGCTGGCGCCGATCACCACCCGGTCGGGTGCGCCGATCGCCAGCACCGCCGCCAGGTTGGCGACCGCGCCGCCGAGCAGGAACAGCAGCAGGATGCGCCGTCCACCCATGGTGCGCTCGGCCGGCAAGCCGAAGATCAGCAGGAATACCAGGTTGCCGAGCAGGTGGATCCAGTCCGCGTGCAGGAACAGCCCGGAGACCAGCCGCAGCACGCTGCCGTCCGCCATCGCCATCTGCCAGGCTGTCACGCTGTCGAGTCCGCCGGTCAGTACGCCCCAGTCGAGCGCCGTGGCGATCCGGCCGGCCGGTGCCCGCATCGCCGAGACGATGTAGGCCAGCCACAGGCCGGCGAACAGGAGCGGCGTCGCCCACAAAAGCCGGCGCTGGCGGCGGGTCTGGATGCCGATGAACATGACCGCCACTCTAACGGCCGTCCTGGCCGTTTGTTAGCGGCAGGTTAATTTAAACGCTAAACTACATACGGCGTCGTACGTCGGAAAGGCTGCCTTGCGCAGGAACTCCGGTAACGCAGCGCTGACCTGCAAGGCCGATGCCACGGGCATCCGCCTTCACATAACAACAATCAAGCAGAGTTACCGGAGAAGATTCCATGAGCCATACCCGCAGCTTTCGCGCCTCAGCGCTTGCGCTTGCCGTGCTGGGCACCCTTGCCGCCGGCCAAGCCAGCGCCTCGGGCTTCCAGCTTCGCGAGCAGAGCGTCAAGAACCTCGGCAAGTCGAATGCCGGCAGCATTGTCGGCAAGGACGCCTCGAACGTCTCGCTGAACCCCGCCGCGATGACCAACCTGGACAAGAACACGGTCCAGACCGACCTCACCGTGATCGACTTGTCCGCCGACTTCACCGGTTCCGGCCACGTGCTCGGTTCCCCGGCGCTGCCGCTCAGCGGCGGCAATGGTGGCGATCCCGGCAGCCCGACCCTGGTGCCGAACATGGCTGCCGTGTTCCCGCTGCACGGTGCGCTGGAAGGCTTGACCGTCGGTGCCAGCATCGGCGCGCCGTTCGGCCTGAAGACCGAATACGACCCGGGTTGGGTGGGTCGCTACCGCGCCCTGACCTCCGACCTGAAGACCATCGACCTGACCCTGTCCGCCGCGCTACAGGCGAGCGACAGCGTGTCGCTCGGTGTCGGCCTGATCTACGAGCGCGCCGAGGCCACCCTGAGCAAGGCGATCGACTTCGGTACCGCGATCTGCGCCTCCGCCAACCCGGCGAACTGCTTCAACCCCGCCTATCCGTTCAGGCCGCAGCAGTTGGACGGCGCGTTCCAGGTCGAAGGCGACAGCGCCAGCGTGGGCTACGTGGTCGGTGCGCAATTCACCCCGAACGACAAGCTGGCGATCGGCATCAGCCACCGCTCCGAGATCAAGCACGATCTGGAAGGCACCCTGGACTTCGCCAACGTGCCGGCCCTGCTGGCGAACGACCCGCGCTTCCAGGACGGTGATGGCGGCGCGCGACTGGTCACCCCGAGCGTGACCACCCTCAGCGTCTCGTACGGCTTCACCGACACCTTCCGCATGATGGCCGACTACCAGGTCACCGGCTGGAGCTCGTTGCGCGACGTGACCATCAAGCGCGACACCGGCACGATCGTCGGCAGCGAGCCCTTCCATTGGGACGATAGCGACTTCTTGTCGGTCGGCGCCGAGTTCGACATCGGCGAAGCCTTCACGATCCGTGGCGGCATTGCCCAGGACGAAAGCCCGACCAACGACACCTATCGCACTCCGCGCCTGCCGGATGACGACCGCATGCTGTACTCGATCGGCGCGACCTGGAACATGAGCGACAGCCTGTCGTTCGATGCCGCCTACCAGCACATCACCATCGACAACCCGACGATCAACCTGCCGGTCGATGTCGCGTCGGGCAACACCTCGACCCTGGTCGGCGAGTTCGACGGCGACGCGAACCTGTTCGGCGTGTCGATGCAGTACCGCTTCTGATACTCGCGCCATCGCAACAAGAAAAAGCCCCGCTTCGGCGGGGCTTTTTTTTTGCTGCGCGCGTCTTGGTCTGTCGCTGGCGTGGCGCTGGCATTTCCTTCGCGGCTCGAAATGCCATTGCGGGAACGCCCGCTATCCCGCCGCGCACGCCGTGGATCGTGAAACCGAAGGCGTCACTCAGTCGCCCAGCGTCAGCAGCGACGCGTTGCCGCCAGCGGCGGTGGTGTTGATGGTGACGGTCTTCTCGGTGGCGAAGCGCGGCAGGTAGTGCGGGCCGCCGGCCTTGGGACCGGTGCCGGACAGGCCCTGGCCGCCGAACGGCTGCACCCCGACCACCGCGCCGATCTGGTTGCGGTTGACGTAGATGTTGCCGACCTTCGCCCGCGACACGATGCGCTCGATGGTGGCGTCGATGCGCGAATGGATGCCGAGCGTCAGGCCATAGCCGGTCGCGTTGATCGCATCGATCACCGCATCCAGGTGGTCCGCCTTCCAGCGAACGACATGCAGGGCGGGGCCGAATTTCTCGCTCTCCAGCGCAGCAAGCGACGGCAGTTCCCAGGCGATCGGGGCCACGAAGGTCCCGTGTTCGGTGGCCGGGCCCAGTTTCGCTTCCGCGATGAACCTCGCGGTGGACGCCATCCGCGTTGCGTGTTCGACGAGTATGCACTTGGCGTCGTCGTCGATCACCGGGCCGACGTCGGTGGAAGGCAGGCCGGGGTCGCCGACGCTGAGCTCCGCCATCGCGCCCGCCAGCATGCCGATCACCTTGTCGGCGATGTCGTCCTGCACCAGCAGCACGCGTGCCGCCGAGCAGCGCTGGCCGGCCGAGGTGAACGCGGAACCCAGCACGTCCTTGACCACCTGCTCCGGCAGCGAGGAACTGTCGGCGATCATCGCGTTCTGGCCGCCGGTCTCGGCGATCAGGGTGGCGATGGCGCCGCTGTCGCGGCCAGCCAGCGCGCGGTTGATCAGCCGCGCGGTTTCGGTGGAGCCGGTGAAGCAGACGCCGGCCACGCGCGGGTCGCGGGTCAGCGCCGCGCCGACGGTGGCGCCATCGCCCGGCAAGTACTGCAGCACGTCCAGCGGGATGCCTGCTTCGTGCAGCAACTGCACCGCGGCATGGCCGATCAGGTTGGTCTGCTCCGCCGGCTTGGCGATGACCGTATTGCCGGCGGCCAGCGCCGCGGCGACCTGGCCGAGGAAGATCGCCAGCGGGAAGTTCCACGGGGAGATGCAGACGAACACGCCGCGCCCGCCGAGCTGCAACTGGTTGGATTCCCCGGTCGGGCCCGGCAGCGCCATCGGCGCGAAATGCTCGCGCGCCTGCAGTGCGTAATAGCGCAGGAAGTCCACCGCCTCGCGTACTTCGGCGATGCCGTCCGGAAGGGTCTTGCCGGCTTCCTTGGTGCACATCGCCATGTAGGCGGGCATGCGTGCTTCCAGCAGGGTGGCTGCGTGCTCCAGGATCGCGGCTCGCGAACCGGCCGGCGTGGCATCCCAGGCGGCATGCGCGGCGACCGCGTTCTGCAGTGCCCGCTCGACCGTCGCGCTGTCCGCGGCTTGCCAGTGGCCGACCACTTCGCGGCGGTCGGCGGGGTTGGTCACGGCGATCTTTTCGCCGGTCGGGTTCGCGCCCGGCACCAGCGGCCTCGCGGTCCAGCTGCCGGCCCCGGCGTTGTTGATGGCCGCGGCGAGTTCGCGCAGCTGGTCGTCGTTGGCGAGGTTGAGGCCCATGGAATTGTCTCGTGCTTGCTGTTGGCTGCGGTAGAGATCGACCGGCAGCGGGATGCGCGGGTGTGGGATCGGATCGAAGTTGGAAACGGCCTCGACCGGGTCGCGGATCAGTTCATCGATCGAGATCGATTCGTCGGTGATGCGGTTGACGAAGCTGGAGTTGGCGCCGTTCTCGAGCAGGCGGCGCACCAGGTACGGCAGCAGGTCCTCGTGCGAACCGACCGGCGCATACACGCGGCAGGGCACGTCGAGGCGGTCGGCCGGGATCACTTCGGCGTAGAGGTCGTCGCCCATGCCGTGCAGTTTCTGGAATTCGAAGTCGCGACGGCCGCGCATCGCCCGCGCCATCCGGTGCACGGTGGCGATGGTCTGCGCGTTGTGGGTCGCGAACATCGGATAGATCGCATCGCCGGCGTCGAGCAGGCGGCGGGCATTCGCGAGGTAGGAAACGTCAGTGTTCTGCTTGCGGGTGAACAGCGGGTAGCCGGCCTGGCCTTCGACCTGCGCGCGCTTGACCTCGGCATCCCAGTACGCGCCCTTGACCAGCCGCACCGGGATGCGCCGGCCGAGTTTCGTGGCCATGTGCGCGATGTGGTCGATCACGTACGGCGCGCGCTTCTGGTAGGCCTGCACGACGATGCCGAAGCCGTTCCAGTCGCGCAGCGAATCGTCGCCCAGCACCTGGAAGATCAGGTCCAGCGACAGTTCGAGGCGGTCGGTTTCCTCGGCGTCGATGGTCAGGCCGATGCCGTAACGCTTGGCGAGTTGCGCCAGTTCCAGCAGGCCGGCCCCCAGTTCGGCCAGCACCCGCGCGCGCTTGGCATGCTCGTAGCGCGGATGCAGCGCGGACAGCTTGACCGAGATGCTGGGCGCGGCGAACACGTCGTCGAACGGGCCGGTGCTGCCGATCGCGTGAATCGCGGCGCGATAGGCCTCGAGGTAGCGCAGCGCGTCCTGCGTCGTAAGCGCGCCTTCGCCGAGCATGTCGAAGGAATAACGGTAATTCGCGTTGTCGCCCTTGCGGCTGCGCGAAAGCGCTTCGTCGATGGTCCGCCCGAGCACGAACTGGTGGCCCATGATCTTCATCGCCTGGCGCACCGCGAGGCGGATCACCGGCTCGCCCGCGCGGCCGACCAAGCGCTGGAAGGCGCCGTGCACGTCGCGCTTGGTGTCGTCGGCCAGGTCGACCAGCTTGCCGGTGAGCATCAGGCCCCAGGTCGAGGCATTCACCAGCACCGAATCGGACTGGCCCAAGTGGCGCTTCCAGTTGGCATCGCCCAGCTTGTCGCGGATCAGGGCGTCGGCGGTGGCCTGGTCGGGGATGCGCAGCAGGGCCTCGGCCACGCACATCAGCAGCACGCCCTCATCGCTGCCCAGGTCGTACTGGCGCATGAAGGCCTCGACCGCGCCCTGCTGGCGGGCGCGGCCGCGCACGCGGTGGACCAGGTCGGCGGCGGTGGCTTGGGCGGCGTGGCGTTCGGCCTCCGGCAGGGCCGCCAGCGCCAGCAGTTCGCGCATATGGGTCGCTTCGTCGCGGATCCAGCCGGCGGTAATCGCCGCGCGCGACGGTTCGGGGACGGGATTCAGTTCGGCTGACAGGATCGGCGCGGTCGCCGGAACGGGTGTCGGATCGCTGCTCATCGCGCCTGCTGGCGGTGGATCAGGGCCGCCTAGTGTAGTCCGCGGCAGCGCCTGCGACACCCGCGCGGGTTGCCGCAAACCGGCCCCGCCAGTACCATTTGACGGCTATTCAAGCGCCTTTGCCGTTCGCGGAAGGGCTGCGAGACGCGTAATCCAAGACCTCGGCGCGGCGCACGGACAATCCGGGTGCCAGGATCCGATCCAGGCAGAACCAGGCAGTGGGGCTCGATGTGATGACACCCGGTCGATTTAAAACAGGCATGGCCAAACTGTGGTCGCTGGCCGCCATGGCGCTGGCGCTGGCGTTGCCGCTGGTGGCGCAGGCGCAATCGGCCGCGGCAGGGCCTGCGGACCCGCATCGTTGGCAGCTCAACATGGGCCGGGGCGTGACCCCATCTGCGCATGCCGCTTACGACGCACACATGATCACGCTGTGGATCTGCGTGATCATCGGCGTGATCGTGTTCGGCGCGATGGCCATCGCCATGTTCCGCTTCCGCAAGTCCAAGGGTGCGGTGCCGGACACCGGGTTCACCCACAGCACCAAGCTGGAAATCCTGTGGACCGCGCTGCCGATCCTGATCCTGGTCGGGCTGGCGTTCCCGGCGACCAGCGGCCTGATGCGCATGTACGACGTCCGCGACGCCGCGATGACGGTCAAGGTGACCGGCTACCAGTGGATGTGGAAGTACGACTACCTGGGCGAGGGCGTGCAGTTCACCAGCCGCCTCGACCGCAAGAGCGATGAAGTCCGCCAGAGCGGCGTGGACGCGCGCACCGCCAACCTGCCGCACTACCTGCTCGACGTGGACAACCAGTTGGTGCTGCCGATCGACACCAAGATCCGCTTCGTGCTGACCGCCGACGACGTCATCCACGCATGGTGGGTGCCGGCGCTGGGCTGGAAGCAGGACGCGATCCCGGGCATCGTCAACGAGGCCTGGGCCGAGATCCAGGAGCCCGGCATCTACCGCGGCCAGTGCGCCGAGTTGTGCGGCAAGGACCATGGCTTCATGCCGATCGTGGTCCGGGCGGTGAGCAAGGACGAGTACGCGTCCTGGCTGGCAGCCGAGAAGGCCAAGCGCGCGCCTGCGGAACCGGCGCCTGCGCCGGCCGTCGAGGCTGCGCCTGCTGCCTCCGAGCCCGCCGCGGCCGACGCCGCACCCGTTGCGGCTCCCGCCGTCCCGCAGACCGAGCAGCCCGCGACCGACGTCGCGACTGCCGGTTGATCCACGCATCGAACACTGAGGTTCAGGCCATGGCGCACGCCGAGCACCACGAGCACAAGCAGGGTTTCATCGACCGCTGGTTGTTCTCCACCAACCACAAAGACATCGGGACCCTGTACCTGGTCTTCAGCTTCATCATGTTCATCATCGGCGCCGCGATGAGCGTGGTGATCCGCACCGAATTGGCGACCCCGGGCCTGCAGCACGTCAGCCCCGAGTTCTTCAACCAGATGACCACCCTGCATGCGCTGGTGATGATCTTCGGCGGGGTGATGCCGGCCTTCGTCGGCCTGGCAAACTGGATGGTGCCGCTGCAGATCGGCGCGCCGGACATGGCGCTGCCGCGCATGAACAACTGGTCGTTCTGGATCATGCCGTTCGCCTTCAGCCTGCTGCTGGTGACGCTGTTCCTGCCGGGCGGCGCGCCCGCCGGCGGCTGGACCCTGTACCCGCCGCTGTCGCTGCAGGGCGGCAACAACCTGGCCTTCGTGATCTTCGCCGTGCACATGATGGGCATCAGCTCGATCATGGGCGCGATCAACATCATCGCCACCATCCTCAACATGCGCGCCCCGGGCGTCGACCTGCTGAAGATGCCGATCTTCTGCTGGACCTGGCTGATCACCGCATTCCTGCTGATCGCGGTGATGCCGGTGCTGGCCGGCGCGGTGACCATGCTGCTCACCGACAAGTTCTTCGCCACCAGCTTCTTCAATGCGGCCGGCGGCGGCGACCCGGTGATGTTCCAGCACATCTTCTGGTTCTTCGGGCACCCGGAGGTCTACATCATGATCTTGCCGGCGTTCGGCATCGCCAGCGAGATCATCCCGACCTTCGCCCGCAAGCCGCTGTTCGGCTACCAGGCGATGGTCTACGCCACCGCATCGATCGCATTCCTGTCCTTCATCGTGTGGGCGCACCACATGTTCACGGTGGGCATGCCGCTGGGCGGCGAGATCTACTTCATGTTCGCGACGATGCTGATCGCGATCCCGACCGGGGTGAAGGTGTTCAACTGGGTCACCACCATGTGGCGCGGCTCGATGACGTTCGAGGCGCCGATGCTGTGGGCGGTCGCCTTCGTGATCCTGTTCACCATCGGTGGCTTCTCCGGCCTGATGCTCGCCATCGTGCCCGCGGACTTCCAGTACCACGACACCTACTTCGTGGTCGCGCACTTCCACTACGTGCTGGTGACCGGCGCGCTGTTCTCGATCATCGCCGCGGTGTACTACTGGTGGCCGAAGTGGACCGGCCGCATGTACAACGAGACCTTCGCCAAGTTCCACTTCTGGTGGTCGATGGTGTTCGTCAACCTGCTGTTCTTCCCGCAGCATTTCCTGGGCCTGGCCGGCATGCCGCGCCGCATCCCGGACTACAACGTGGTGTTCGCGGACTGGAACCTGATCAGCTCGATCGGCGCGTTCGGCATGTTCGCCACCCCGTTCATCATGTTCTTCGTGCTGTGGCACTCGAAGAAGCACGGTGCGATCGCCGAGGCGCGTGCGTGGGAAGGCGCGCGTGGCCTGGAGTGGACGGTGCCATCGCCGGCCCCGCACCACACCTTCACCACGCCGCCGGTGGTCCGCCCGGGCGATCTCGCCCACGGCGACATCAGCCACTGAGCCGGATGACGGGATGACCGCCGGGCACGACACCACCGCCGAAATCGATGCACTGCGCAAGCGCGGTGCGCGCCGGACCGCGTTGCTGTTCGGCGGGATCGCGGTGGCGGTGTACCTCGGCTTCCTGTTGATGGGCGTGGTGGGCCGGTGAGCCAGTCCACCGCGCGCAGCTTCGGCGTGCTGAAGCTGGTTGGCGTGTCGCTGGCGGCGTTCGGCTTCGCGTTCTCGCTGGTGCCGCTGTACCGGATCGCTTGCGAGAAGGTGTTCGGCGTGCGCCTGGAACAAGGGCCCGCTACCGCCAGCGCCGCCGCGGCGGTACCGAAGGAGCGCTGGGTGACGGTGCAGTTCGACGGCGGCGTCAATTCCAAGCTGCCGTGGCAGTTCGCGCCGGAACAGCCCAGCATGCGCGTGCAGGTCGGGCGCCAGTACGAGGCGCAGTATTCCGCGCGCAACACGTCCGACCGCGCGATCGTCGGCAACGCGGTGCCCTCGGTGGCGCCGGCCCGGGCCTCGGGCTACTTCAGCAAGACCGAGTGCTTCTGCTTCACCGCGCAGACGCTGGCCGCCGGCGAGTCGCGCGAGATGCCGGTGCGTTTCATCGTCGATCCCGGGTTGCCGGCCGGGGTGAAGACCATCACCCTGTCCTACACCTTCTTCAAGAACGACACCCTGACCGCCGCGCTCAGCGCGGGTCCGGGCCATGCCGGCGCCGCCCACGCGGCGCCCTGATCACCACGACTCCACGAACGACCGGAACCGCCATGGCGAACGCCCACGCAGACATCCACCACGACGACAGCCACCACGGCAGCGACGGCCAGGACGTCTATTACGTCCCGCACGGCAGCCGCTGGCCGGTGTTCGCCTCGATTGCGCTGTTCGTCACGATGGTCGGCTTCGCCAGCTGGTTGAACGAAGTCAGCTGGGGCAAGTCCATGTTCTTCGTCGGCCTGGCCGGCCTGCTGGCGATCCTGTTCATGTGGTTCCGCGACGTGATCCGCGAGTCGCTGGCCGGCAGCTACAACAAGCAGGTCGACACCTCGTTCCGGATGGGCATGGTGTGGTTCATCTTCTCCGAAGTGATGTTCTTCGCCGCGTTCTTCGGGGCGCTGTTCTACGCGCGCCAGTTCGCGTTGCCGTGGCTGAATGGCGAGGGCGACGGCGGCGCCACCCACAGCCTGCTGTGGTCGAGCTTCAGCGGTGGCTGGCCGAACAATGGCCCTGGCGCCATCGGTGGCCACTACCAGACCATCCCGGCCTGGGGGTTGCCGCTGCTCAACACCCTGATCCTGTTGACCTCGGGCGTGACCATCACCATCGCCCACCATGCATTGAAGGAGGGCAAGCGCGGCCTCCTGCTGCTGTTCCTGGGCCTGACCGTGCTGCTGGGTTGTACCTTCCTGTTCTATCAGGCGGAGGAATACATCCACGCCTACCACGAGCTCAACCTCACCCTGGGCTCGGGCATCTACGGCTCCACGTTCTTCATGCTCACCGGCTTCCACGGCGCGCACGTGACCCTCGGCACGCTGATGCTGGCGATCATGTGGCTGCGCTGCGCCAGGGGCCACTTCAGCAAGGACAACCACTTCGCGTTCGAAGCCGTGGCCTGGTACTGGCACTTCGTCGACGTGGTGTGGCTGGGCCTGTTCCTGTTCGTGTACGTGCTCTGACGCACCGGAGCTTGCCGCCGCGTTGTCGCTGCACTGTCCCGCAAATCCTCATGGACTCGATGTCCATTCCGGTTTGGGGGCCAGCGCGCTCCTGGCGGCAGCACCCGATGCGCCAGCGACGAAGCGAGTAAACGAAAGGCCGGCGATGCCGGCCTTTGTGTCTTCGAAACAAGCGTCTTTTTTTGGTGCGGTTTGTCAGTTCGGGTTGGCGCCAACCCCATGCGGCGTGATCCAGCCCATCTTGATGGCGACCACCACGAACAGGATCAGGGCCACGCTCAGGCCGATGCGCTTGGTCAGTGAATTGACGGTGCGCTTGGTCTGCCCCTTGTCCACCAGCATGTAATACAGGCCGGCGCCGAGGTTCCACAGGATGAGGATCAGCACGCCAACGATGAGCAGGGTCTTCAACGAATCGCTCATGTTTGTCTCCGCGATGCGGACCGACCGCATGCTTGGCGCATTATCGCAGTTGCAGGCGTGATGAGCCCGCACGCGCGCAACCTGCTGCTCGGATGGCTGTTCGCGGTGGCGGCAATCGCCGCCTTCGCCACCGCGGGCCGCTGGCAGCTTGGCCGCATGCATGAGAAGGAATCGATGCTGGCCGCGGCCGACAAGGCGCTTGCGCAGGCGGAACCGCAGCCACTGCTGCTGGCCTCCGATCCGGGCCGCGTCGCGGCGTACGACTGGGCGCTGGGCCAAGGACGCATCGCCAACACCACGGTGTGGCTGGACAACCAGCAACGCCAGGGACGCACCGGCGTGCGCATGTACTGCGTGCTGTTCCCCGACGAGGGCGTGCAGCCGGTGCTGGTCGACGCCGGCTGGTGGCCGCTGGACGGCAGGCGCGAGCTGCCGGTATTCGGCTGTCCCGCCGGCGACGCGCAGGCGGTGCGCGGCCTGCTGGCGCCGCCGCCTTCGACCGGCATCGCCCATGGCGAATCCGTGGCGGCGAATGGCGACGATCGCTGGCTGGCGGCCCGGCTCGACCTGCCGGCGGTTGCGCGCGCGCTGAAGCTGTCGACCGGCCTGGCCCCGCGCGTGCTGCGGCTGGACCCGAAGCGCCAAGCCGACGATGCCGGGGTGATGCTTGCGCCCGGCGAGCGCGATCTCGCGATCCTGGCCAACACACTCACCCCGGAGCGCCATCTCGGCTATGCGGTGCAATGGTTCGGCTTGGCGATCACGGTGCTCGTGGTCGCGCTGGTGCTCACGTTGAGGAAGAAGCGATGACGGTGTTGAGTCCCGCGGAAGTGGCGATCCGCCGCCGCAACCGCAACATGCTGCTCGGCCTGTTCGTGCTGTTCTTCGGCGGCATGCTGGTGGCCGGCCTGCTGCGTTTCTCCGGCTGGCGGCCCGAAGGCTCCAAGAACAAGGGCGAGTTGCTGCAGCCCTACGGCGACCTGCGCGCGTACGTGCCGACGCTGGCGAACGGCGCCGCTTATGGCTGGAAGGACGAGGCGCGGATCTGGCGCATCGTGGCGATGCCGCGCGATTGCGACACGACCCGCGCGGCCGAATGCGCGCGCCTGCTTGCCGATTTCGACAAGGTCTGGCGGCTGATGACCAAGGATGCCGACCGCGTGCACGTGCTCTGGGCAGGTGCGATGCCGCCCGGGGTTGGGGTGCCGGAAGAAGTCCGCCTGCTGCGCGCCGATGACGGTCTGCGCGCCGGACTGGTGCGCTGGAACCTCACGCCCGAAGAACGCCGGCGTGGCGATGCCGCGTGGCTGGTCGACCCCAACGGCTTCGTGGTCTTGCGCTACGCTCCCGGCTTCGATCCGGGCGACCTGCGCAGCGACCTGGCCCGCCTGTTGAAGATCAACTGATCGCGATGAGCACCCTCAACAAGCCCGCGCTGTATCGGCACTTCCATCGCATCGCCTGGCTGGCGGTCGCGCTGGCGGCGTGCGTCATCGTGTTCGGCGCCTTCGTGCGCCTGTCGAATGCAGGCCTGAGCTGCCCCGACTGGCCGACCTGCTACGGCAAGGCGGCATGGCCGACGCATGCCGAACAGATCGTCGACCACGCCGCCACCGGGATCCGCCCGGTCGACCCGAGCAAGGCCTGGCGCGAACAGTTCCATCGCCACATCGCAGCCGGCCTGGGCCTGCTGGTGTTCGCGCTTGCACTGCTGGCCGCGCGCCGGCGCCGCTTCGGCCTGGCGCAGGTGATCGGCGCCGCGGCGCTGGTCGCGATCGCGATCCCGCTGTACATGCAGGGCCAGCACGTGGCGTCGTCGGTGCTGGTCGCCATCGCCGAGGCCGCGTTGCTGTGGGCGGCGCTGCGCTGGAGCAACGTCGACCTTGCGCGCGCCGCGGTGCTCACGCTGGCGGTGATCATCTTCCAGGCCATGCTCGGGATGTGGACCGTCACCTGGCTGCTGAAGCCGGTGGTGGTGATGGCGCACCTGCTCGGCGGTCTGCTGACGTTCTCGCTGCTGGCCTGGATGGCGTGGCGCGCGACCGACATTCCGATCCGCGCAGGCGATGCGGCGAAGTTGCGGCGCCTGCTGGTGATCGGCCTGGTGTTGCTGGGCGTGCAGATCGCGCTCGGCGGCTGGACCAGCGCGAATTACGCGGCGCTGGCCTGCGGCACCGATTTCCCGAAGTGCGCGGGGCAGTGGTGGCCGCCGCACGATATCCGCGAAGGCTTCGTGCTGTGGCGCGGGATCGGCGTGGATTACGAAGGCGGCATCCTCGACAACCAGGCGCGCATCGCGATCCAGTTGGCGCATCGGCTGATGGCGCTGCTGGTCGCCGGCCACCTGCTGATGCTGGCGGTCCGCCTGCTGCGCAGCCCGGGCCTGCGCGGGTGGGGCAGCCTGCTCGGCATCCTGATGTTCGCCCAGGTCGGGCTGGGCATCGCCAACGTGGTGCTGTCGCTGCCGTTGCATGTCGCGGTGCTGCACAACGCTGGCGCCACCGCCCTGCTGTTCGTGCTGGTGTCGCTGTTTGCCCGCGTGCGTGCGCCCGAGGCATGAGCAAAACCGCGCCCTCGCTGACACCGCAATACTGGGCGCTGACCAAGCCCCGGGTGGTCGCGCTGATCGTGTTCACCGCGATCATCGGCATGCTGCTGGCGATCCAGCCCGGCGACGAATGGCCGTGGACACGCCTGCTGGCCGGCAGCGTCGGCATCTGGCTTGCGGCAGCCAGCGCGGCGGCGATCAACCACCTGCTCGATCAGCGCATCGACAAGGTGATGGCGCGTACCGCCGACCGTCCACTGGCGACCGGCATGCTGCGACCGATGCAGGTACTGGCGTTCGCGAGCGCGCTGGGCATTGCGTCGATGGCGATCCTGCTGCTGCTGGTCAATCCGATCACCGCGTTGCTCACGTTCGCGTCGCTGATCGGTTATGCCTTCGTCTACACCGGCTTCCTCAAGCGCGCCACGCCGCAGAACATCGTGATCGGCGGCATCGCCGGCGCGGCGCCGCCGCTGCTGGGCTGGGCCGCGGTCACCGGCATGCAGGGCGCGCGCGACTGGGAATACGCGCTGCTGCTGGTGCTGATCATCTTCGTGTGGACCCCGCCGCATTTCTGGGCGCTGGCGATCTTCCGCCGCGAGGACTACGCGCGCGCGCTGGTGCCGATGCTGCCGGTCACCCACGGCGTGGAATACACGCGCTGGCAGATCCTGCTGTACACGGTGCTGCTGGTGGTCGCCACGATCCTGCCGTGGGCGACTCACATGAGCGGCCTGTTCTACCTCGGCGGCGCACTGGTGCTGGGCGCGGTGTTCCTCTGGTACGCGTGGAAGCTGCTGGATCCGCCCGACGAATTCTTCGCGATGCGCGCGTTCAAGTACTCCATCGTTTACCTGATGGCGCTGTTCGCCTTCCTGCTGCTCGACCACTGGCTGCTGCCGTTCCTGCAGCCCGCGGCGGCGCTGGAGTTCGTGCCGTCGGCGTGATGGCGATGCGACGAGCGATCCGCCGTGAATGATCTGTTTGCCGCGCAACATCGAAACACTCGCACGCAACTCGGCACGCAGGCCTGCGTGCTGCACGGCTTTGCGCTGGACGTCGTCGAGGCCTTGCTGGTCGACATTCGCGAGATCGAGGCGAGCGCGCCGTTCCGCCACCTGGTCACCCCCGGCGGCCACGTGATGCAGGTGGCGATGACCAATTGCGGGACGTTCGGCTGGTGCAGCGATCGCCGCGGCTATCGCTACGATCGCGTCGATCCGCAATCCGGACAGCCGTGGCCCGCGCTGTCGCCAACGTTCCTGCAACTCGCCGCCGATGCCGCGTTTGAGGCCGGCTTCGATGGCTACGTGCCGGATGCCTGCCTGGTCAACCGCTATGCGCCGGGAACACGATTGTCGCTGCACCAGGACCGCGACGAGGACGACCGCGTCGCGCCGATTGTTTCTGTTTCGCTGGGTTTGCCGGCGACCTTCCTGTTCGGTGGCTTCGCGCGCAGCGACAAGATGGTGCGCGTGCCGCTGCAGCATGGCGATGTGGTGGTCTGGGGCGGCGCCGACCGCATGCGTTTCCACGGGGTGCTGCCGATCAAGCCGGGCCGCCATGACGTACTCGGCGAGCAACGCGTGAACCTGACCTTCCGCAAGGTGAAATGAGCGCATCAGTGCGCAATCGCAAGAACCGGAGTGTCCGGCTTGGCGCCGCGCCCTAGAGTGACGGCACGCCATCGGGCAACATCCCCATGCACGCCATGACCAGATCCCAGCCACCGTCCACGCCGACCAAGCATGCCGCCCTCGTGGCGCAGGCGTGCCGGCGGATCGAGGCCGCGGAACAGCCGCCATCGCTGGATGAGCTGGCACGGCAGGCCGGCTTCAGTCCGTTCCATTTCCATCGCGTGTTCAAGGCCGCGACCGGGCTGACCCCGAAAGCGTATGCGGACGCGCGGCGCGCGCAGGTCGTGCGGACCGCGCTGGCGCGCGGCAGCTCCAGCGTGACCGACGCGATCTTCGACGCCGGCTTCAACGCCAATAGCCGCTTCTACGAACACGCAGACGCCATGCTCGGCATGAAGCCGACGCAGTATCGCGCCGGCGGCGTGGATGCGCGGATCGAATTCGCAATCGGCGGATCGTCATTGGGAGCGATCCTGGTCGCGCGCAGCCAACGCGGCGTCTGTGCGATCTCGCTGGGCGAGGATCCCGACGTGTTGCTGCGCGAATTGCAGGATCGCTTCCCGCGCGCGGAACTGATCGGCGGCGATGCGGATTTCGAAGGCTTGGTTGCCCGGGTGGTCGGGCTCATCGAACAGCCGAACCTCGGCATCGACCTGCCGCTGGACGTGCGCGGCACTGCCTTCCAGCAGCGAGTGTGGCAAGCGCTGCGGCAGATCCCGCCAGGCGAAACCGCCAGCTACGCGCAGATCGCCGAACGCATCGGTTCACCGACCTCGGTGCGTGCGGTCGCCGGTGCCTGTGCAGCGAATACGCTGGCGGTGGCGATTCCCTGCCATCGCGTGGTGCGCAGCGATGGCGCGTTGTCGGGGTATCGCTGGGGGGTGGAACGCAAGCGGGAGTTGCTTGAACGCGAAGCGCCCGGCTGCAGTGCGATGCAGGCAAGGCCTAGCGACGCAGCTTGGTGAACTCCGGGAATTCCCATTTGCTGATCGCGAACACCGCGCTGCAACCATCACGCGCCTCCAGCGGCAGCGCCGCATCCTGATGCGCCAGCCGTTCGAATTCCTGCGCCAGCCGGCGCATCTCCGCGGCCATGTAGCGCATCGAGCCGTCGCAGAGCGTGCCGCCCATGAAATGGAAGCCGTCGGTGGGCGCGTCGAATGGCGAGGAAAAGAATTCCGGCAGGATGCGCTCGACGAAGAACGCATGGGCGGGACCATCCTTCCGCCACGAGAAATTGCGCGCGGTGAGCTTGCGGATCCGTTTCGGTGGCCGGTAGTCGATGAGCTTCATCGCGTCGAGTCTGAGCAGCAGCGAGAGCAACTGGTTCTCGTCGAGGCGGAACGCGGCGAGGATCTCGGCGAATTTCCAGTCGTTGAGCACGAGGTAGGTCACCAGCAACAAGCTGGGGTCGGCCACAAGTTCGCGCTCCTGCAGCTCGCTCAGTTCGGTCAGCAGGCGGACTTCCGGGTCGGCGCGGATAAGGTCTTCCACGCCGATATCGAGCGCTTCGCAGATCCGGTCCAGGCGTGCCAGCGAGAAACTGCCGCTGCCCATGTCCCGTTTGACGGTGGGCTCGCTCACCCCGATCGCTACGGCGAGATCGCGATACGTCATGCCCCGTGTTCGCAGCTGGGCACGAATACCGCGGAGGATACGCCCCGATCCTGACATAGCCCCTCCAGGATGACACCAGATTTTCAGTGAAAGTATCATTTTTCGAGACTTTGGGGCGCACGCGTGGTGCGTCGCGCATCTGTCGCTTGCCAGCGATGCCCGCCTCCAACAGGCTCGACGCCACTCCTCCTGAGCTGCTTCGATGGATCACGCCAAACCAAGCCCGATCCCGCTGCGCATCCTGGGTACCGGCGAGTACGTGCCAGCTCGGCGCATCGAGTCTGCGGCGTTCGACCAGCGCTGGGGCAAGCCGTTGGGCTGGACGCGGCGGCACGTCGGTATCGCCTACCGCCACATGGCCGGCCCGGACGAACCGGGTTCGCTGATGGCCGCGCATGCGGCGCAGGAGGCGCTGCGCAATGCCGGGCTGGAGGCGGGGCAGATGGACGCAATTATCAGCGTGGCCGGAGTGCCGGAACAGGCCATCCCGTGCACCGCGGTGCTGGTCCAACGCAGGCTCGGGCTGGCCGGCAGCAGCATTCCGGCCTTCGATATCAACGCGACCTGCCTGGGCTTCCTGGTGGCGCTGGACTTGGTCGCGTCGGCGATGGCGACGGGGCGGTTCCAGCGCGTCCTGCTGGTGGCGGGCGAAGTGGCTTCTGCCGGCCTGGATCCGGACGATACCGAGACTGCGGCCATGTTCGGGGATGGCGGCGCCGCAGTGGTGCTGGAGGCGGGCGGCAGCGATGGTGCCTGCCTCTTGGCCACCCACATGGAAACCTATAGCGAAGGCGCGGACCTGTGCCAGGTACGTGCTGGCGGCACCCGCGTGCGATTGCAGGATGGTGCCGATGCGTATGAGGCGGCCACGCGCTTCGAGATGTCGGGCAGGGCGACCTATCGCCTGGCCGCCCAGCGCCTTCCCGGCTTCCTGCGCAACTTGTTCGACAAGGCGGGCGTGGAGATCGGCGACCTCAAGCAACTCGTGCCGCACCAGGCGAGTGCGAAGGCGTTGAACCATATCGAGGCCGCGATCGGACTGCCGTGCGGTGCGATGGTGCGGATACTGGAGACCCATGGGAACCAGATGGCGGCTTCGATCCCGCTTGCGCTACATCACGCCGTGATGCGGGCCGAGCTGCAACGCGGCGACCTGTTCGCGATGGTCGGCTCCGGCGCTGGCCTTTCGTTTGCCGGCGCGGTCATGCGCTACTGACATGGCGCGAATCCTGGTGACCGGCGCGTCGGGCTTCATCGGTGCGCATGTGGCGCGGCGGTTGGCGTCCGATGGACATGTGGTCGTGGCGACCGGGCGGGATGGGGGCCGATTGCGCGCACTGAAGGATGCGGTGGCCGAGCTGGTGTCCGCGGATCTCTCCGAGGATGCGCTGGATGGGTTGCTCGCAGGGTGCGAGGTGGTGGTGCACTGTGCGGCGCTCTCGTCGCCTTGGGGGGCTGCAGAAGCGTTCCGCAAGGCGAATGTCGTGGCCACGGAACGCCTGCTGGACGCGTCATTGCGCCAGCGCACGCGTCGCTTCGTGCACATGGGATCTCCCAGCATCTATTTCCGCTTCCGTGACCAGTTCGACGTGCGCGAAGACTTCAACCCACCCCGTCACTGGATCACCGAATACGCGCATAGCAAATGGCTATCCGAATGCCTGGTGCGCGACGCATCGAATGCCCGGCTGCAGAGCGTGATCCTGCGACCGCGTGCGGTTTTCGGCGAGGGCGACCGCGCGATCCTGCCGCGCTTGCTGGCGTTTGCCGCGCGAGGATGGTTTCCGCTGGTGCACGCCGGGCGCGCACTGATCGACGTCACCCATGTCGACAACCTGGCGACGCTGGCGGCGCATTGCGTGCAAGCCGATCTGCCCGGCAACGGGCGCGCCTACAACGTCAGCAACGGCACGCCGATCCGCGTGGGTGCACTGCTGCGACAGCTGTTCGATGCATTGGGCCTGGAACCAAGGATGGTGCCGTTGCCGCGGACGCCGGCGCTTGCGCTCGCGGCGATCTCGGAGCGACTGGCACTGATGCGACGTGGCTGCCCGGAACCGCGCCTGACCCGCTACGGTATCGGTGTGATCGCCTATTCGCAGACCTTGGACATCAGTCGCGCAGCGCGCGAACTGCAATACGCGCCCAGCACCGGGATCGATGCCGGGCTCGCCCGTTACGCTCGATGGTGGGCGACCCATGACCACGCTTGAGTGGCGCCTGTACGAAGCCGGGTATTGCACGCATCCGGAGGTCGCCACGCGTCGCGGTGCATCGGCGAGGTCTTGCCAGTTCCCTGCGATGGTCGCATTGCTCCGGCATCCGGTCGAAGGCCTCGTGCTATTCGACACCGGCTATTCGGAACATTTCATCGCGGCGACCGACCCGTTTCCCGAGCGGCTCTATCGGTGGACCACGCCGGTTCACCTGCAGCCGCAACACTCGCTTGCGGCGCAATTGCGGCGCGACGGCATCGAGTCTTCCGGGATCTCGTGGGTCGTGGTGTCGCACATGCATGGCGACCATGTCGGCGGGTTGGCCGATTTCCCCGAAGCGCAAATGGCGTGTGCACGTGAGGCCTGGGATGACCTGCACGGGCGTTCCCGGATCGGCGCACTGCGCAAGGGCCTGCTGCCGCGTTTGCTGGAGGGGCGCGACGTGGACAGGATGCGTTGGTTCGAGAGCTGCAGCCAAGTGCGGTTGACATCGCCCTTCGACGGCTTGGGTCACGCGCATGATCTGTTCGCTGATGGCAGCATCTTGCTGGTGCCTATGCCGGGGCATGCGGCAGGCCACTACGGCCTGTTGTTCCGTGACGCGCAGGGTTGGGTGTTCCTGATTGCGGATGCTGCGTGGTCCAGCCAATCGATCCGAGACAACACCCCGCCGCCGACGCTGGTGACCGCCTGGCTTGGCGATACCGAGGCCTATCGCGCGACACTGGCGATGTTGCATGTACTGCAACGCGATGCGCCGGAGGTGCGCATCGTGCCGGCGCATTGCCGCGAATGGCGATCTGGCGCGGTTCCCTCGAGATGAGTCGCACCGTCCTCATCCTCGGTGGACGTGCGCCGGCGGCCCTGGAACACGCGCGTCGTTTCCATGCGCGCGGATGGCGGGTGCATGTCGCCGACAGCATTCCGTGCCGGCTCAGTGGATGGTCGCGAGCGGTGGCCGCGAGCCATGCGTTGCCGCCACCGCGCTTCGATGCACGTGGATTCATCGCCGCGCTTACCCGCATCGTGTGCGATGAACGCATCGACGTGTTGCTGCCGACCTGCGAAGAGGTATTCCACCTCTCGCGTCATCGGAGCGCGTTACCACGCGAGTTGCATGTCGTCGCCGATGATTTCGAGCGGCTGCGGGCGCTGCACAGCAAATGGGATTTCGCCGCCCTGGCACGAATGCATGGCATGCCGGTGCCCGACAGCGCGCGGATCCAAACGCTGGCGGAAGCGCGCGCGTGGGCGGGCGATGACGGCGTGGCGCTGAAACCCGAGTTCTCGCGCTTCGGCGTGCACGTTCGCCTGTATCCGGAAGGCATTCCCGAGCACGCGCCCGAGCTCGCGTCGCTGGGCGCGTGGGTGACGCAGCGCTTCATTGCAGGTGAGGAGCTGTGCTCCTACGCGATCGCCAAGGAGGGGCGTTTGCTGGCGCACATTGCGTACCGTCCCGTCTATCGCTTGAACCGCAGTTCGAGCTACTACTTCGATCCCGTCGAACAGCCTGCGATTCGCGATAGCGTGGCCCGGCTGGTTCGCGGCATCGGTTTCAGCGGCCAGTTGTCGTTCGACTGGATCGTCGGCGGCGACGGACGCGTACTGGCGCTGGAATGCAATCCGCGCGGGACCAGTGGCCTGCACGTGTTTGCAGCTGACATCGACGTGCCGGCTGCATTGCTGGGTGATGCCGATAGCGGCGGGTGCGAGGGCGCGTCAGGATGTGCACGCATGATCGCGCCGCTGATGCTGTCGGCGGGGCTGCGCGACGCCGTGCGCGCCGACCAGCTGCCGCAGTGGCGCGCGGATTGGAATCGTGCCGCCGACGTGATTTCGGTGGCGGGCGACCGCGCGCCATTGGTCGGCGGCGTGCGCGATCTCGGCTCGTACGTGCGGTTGGCCATGCAGCGCCGCTGCAGTGTGCGCGAAGCGGCCACCCGCGATATCGAATGGGATGGCGAAGCGCTGCCAATGGTGTCGCCATGAATGCATCGCGCGCGATCGATCCAGACGACTTCGCGCTGCGTGCAAATGCATTCGCCGACCTGCATGCAGGGCGAACCGCCGAGCCATGGATCAGCAATGTGCGGGCACGGGTAGAGGTGCTCCAGACCAGGGCCGGCCCGTTGCCAGTGACGGTGCACGACGCAACAGCGGGCGATGCCTGGATCTGCTCGCCACGGACGACCTATGCGGATTGCGCCGGCGAAGAGGCGGAGCGCTACCTGCCGCGTGCACTGGGGTCAGTGGGCGCCATGTTGCCTGGCATCCTCGGGAACGTGATTGCAGGCTCGGGCCTGGATCGTGCCGCTTCGATCAACAACTGGCTGCTTTCGACCAATCTGTACCCGGCGCTCGGACGCATCTCCCTGCCGCCGCTGCTGGACGAGGCGGTCGCACGCTGGCCGCAGCACGCGCTGTGGTTCCGCTCGCTCAATGCATGTGATACCGCCGACTGGCTGACCGCGCTGCGGCAAAGCGGTTGCCTCCAGGTCGCCAGCCGGCAGGTCTATCTGTACGACCGACTGGCGGAGTTGCCGGCGCGGCATCGCGACCTGCGGCGCGACCTGGCGCTGTTGCACAAGACTCCGTTGCGGCATGCCGCCAACGATGGCATCGGCGATGCCGACTACCTGCGCATCGCGGAGCTCTACGCGCTGCTTTACATCGGCAAATACTCGCGCGCCAATCCCGCCTATGGCGAGGCGTTCATGCGCGCCTGGCATCGCGCCGGCCTGCTCGAGTTCGAAGGCTTCCGCGACGCGCACGGCCGCCTGTCTACGGTGGTGGGTCTGTTCCGTCAGGCGAAGACCGCGACCGCGCCGATCGTGGGTTATGACACCGCCCAGCACGCAAAGGCGGGGCTTTATCGCCTGGCGACGGCCTGCGCGTATCGTCGATGCGTGGACCGCGACTGGCGGCTGAACTTCAGTGCCGGCGCTGCCGGCTTCAAGCGCTTGCGTGGCGGTCAACCGGCGATCGAATACAGCATGGTGTTTGCGCGCCACCTGCCGCGACGGACCCGCGCCGCGCTTCGCGTGCTGTCCGCGGCGACATGCCACGTCGGCGCCCCGCTGTTGCGCAGGTTCGCGCTGTGAGCGGATGGCATCCCTCCTTGAACGGGTATTGGCACGCGGTCGCATTGGCGCGTGATGTCGCCACCCGCCCCGTCGCAGTGTCCCTGTTGAGCGTGCACATGGCGCTCGCGCGCACCAATACCGGCGATTGGATCGCGCTTGAAGATCGCTGCCCGCACCGGCATGCGCCCTTGTCGGCCGGTTGCGTGGCTGGCGATAGGATCTCGTGTCCCTACCATGGCTGGTCGTTCGATCGCACCGGTCGCCTGTGCGCCGTGCCGGGCCTGCCGGACGGATCGCCATTGCCCTCAGTGGGTGTGCGTGCATTCGCCGCATGCGAGCGCGATGGCTTCGTCTGGGTGCGGCCCGCCGATGCGGGCGAATCGCAACCGAATGCGCTTGTGAGCCTCGCGGATCCATCGACCCGACACGTTCCATGGCGCACAACCATCCAAGCCAACGTGGTGGACGCGATGGAGAATTTTCTGGATCCGCTGCACACGCATTTCGTCCATCCCGGACTGGTACGTCGCGAAGGTCGCCGGTCTTCGGTGACCGCCACTTTCAGTGCCACGGCCAATGGATTCACCGTGGACTATCGTTCCGATGCGCCCAAATCCGGAATGCTCCAGCGGCTGTTTGAGTCCAAGCGGACGCTGGAGCGCGCTCATTTCGCCGCGCCTGGCAGCGTTCGTCTGGAATACGGCTATGCCGACGGCAGCCGCATTGCGTTCGACCTGCATTTCACGCCGACATCGAACGCAGAAACCGATGTGTTCGCCTGCGTGCACGTGAGCGGACGCTGGGCACCCGCTTGGGCAGTGCGTCTGTTCGCCGGCCCGCTGCTGCGCCGGGTGCTCGCGCAGGACGCACGCATTCTGTCCTTGCAGTCAGGTAACCTCAGGCGCCATGGCCCGCGCCACGGCGCGTCCACCGCGCTGGACATCGTGCGCCCGGCCCTGCAGCGATTCTGGGCGGGCGGTGGCCTGCCCGATGCAGGGGAGTATCGCGTTGTCGCGATGCGCCTGTAACGCTCAATCGTTCACCAAGTGCTGCTGCCAGAACAGCATCGTCGCCGCATCGTAGTAATCGGCGTTGGCCTTTTTGGCGAAGCCGTGGCCCTCGTCGGCATACAGCAGGTACCAGACCGGCTGTCCATTGCCGCGCACCGCCTTGACGATCTGCTCGGCCTCGGTCCACGGCACCCGCGGATCGTTGCGGCCCTGCGCCACGAATAGCGGCGAGGTGATCTTGCCGGCGTTGTTGAGTGGGGAGATTTGTTCGAACACCCTGGCCATCGCCGGATCGCGTTCGTCGCCGTATTCGACGCGGCGCAGGTCGCGGCGGTAGCTCTCGGTGTTCTTCAGGAAGGTGCCGAAGTGGGAGATGCCGACGAGGTCGACACCGGCGCGGATGCGGTCGCTGTAATGGGTGAGCGCGGCCAGCACCATGTAGCCGCCGTAACTGCCGCCGATCACCCCCACGCGCGACGCGTCCAGTTCCGGCTGCCTGGCGATCCAGTCGAGCAGGGCGCCGACGTCCTTGACCGAGTCCTCGCGCTTGTCGGCGTTGTCCAGCGACAGGTAGGTCTTGCCGTAGCCGGTGGACCCGCGCACGTTCGGCATCAGCATCGCCATGCCGAGTTCGTTGGCCATGTACTGCGCCTTGGAGCTGAAGGTCGGCAGCGATTGGCCTTCGGGGCCGCCATGGATGACGATCACCACCGGATACTTGCCCGTCTTTGATGGCTTGGCCGGCTTGTAATAGAACGCTGGGATCGTCCGTGGCTTTCCATCCACGGTGTCGAAAGTCGGGTAGCGCACCAGCGTCGGCGCGATGAACTTCGATGCATCCAGTCCGCCGACTTCGCTCTGCGTCCACTGCGTCAACGTGGTCGCGGCGAGGTCGATCACGTGCACGTCGCTGGGTGAAGTCGCACTGTTGAGGGTGAGCGCCAAGCGCTTGCCGTCGGGCGAAAACGCCATTCCGCCGATCACCCCGACCGGCAACGCCGGCAGCCTGACCTCGCGATGCGACGGCAGCGCCAGCACGCGCAACCGGTCGATGCCATCCTCGTTGCTGGTGTAGGCGAGGTGCCTGCCATCCTCGGCGATCGCGAAGTCCTCGACATCCCACGGGATGTTCGCGGTCAGCACTTCGAAGTTGCCGGTCGCGGGGTCGTGGTAGCGCAGCGTCTTGAACTCCTGCGGCTTGCCCTGCAGCGGTTCGTCGGAGATGAAGTACACCGCCTTGCCATCGGGCGCGAAGGCGAAGCCGCCGAAGCTGGCCTTGCCGCCATCGACCGGGAACAGCTCAAGCTTGCCGCTGGCCACATCGACCACGCCCGGATACGACTCCGCCGCGGATACGTACTTCATCACCAGCAGCCGTGAACCATCGGGCGAGAAATCCATCGGCGACCAGTTGCCGCCGGCATCGACCAGCAGCTTCGCGTGGCCGGTGCGGGTGTCGCGCAACCAGACGTCGCGGTCGGTCCCGTTGCGCGAGGTGCTGCTGTAGGCCATCAGGCCGCCGTCGCGGCTGAGCGTGCTGCCGCCGTTCTGGCTGCGCTTGCCGTCGGTCAGCAGGGTGACCGAGCGGGTGCCGTTGTCGAACCAGTACAACTGGCTGAATTCGTCGCCGCCCTTGTCCTTGGCGAACACGAAGCCATCGCGCCACGCCGTCGCCGGCGACGGGGTGATGCCGGCGACGGGTTCCGGATAGAACGTCAGCTGTTCGCGCATGCCCAGCGGCTGGCAGACGCGGTGCGCCTGCGCGGTCTCGGCGAAGCGCGTGCTGATCAGCAGGCAACCCTCCTTCGTCCAACCGGCGAGGGCTGCCCCGCGGGTGTTCTGGTAGCGATTGAGTTGTTCCAGCAGCGCGGCCGGGATCTCCGGGATGTTCTCGCTGGTGCGGTTGCCCACCACGTCGCGTTGCACGACCTCGCGCTTGACCTCGGCGGGCCCGGTGGCGGATTGGGCGAAGGCGGGCAGGGCCGCGATCAGCGCGGCGAACAGGGCGGTGCGTGCATTCGCGTGGAAACGGGACATGGCGGCTTCCCCAAGCCAGATGGAACGCCGAGCTTAGCGCGCCGGCAGGCTCTGTCCTGCCCGGACGTCATGGCTTGCGCAGTTTCCCGAACACCAGCGGCATCAGCTCGCGCATTTCCTGCTTTTCGGCATCGTCCAGTTCGCCATTGCGTTGCCGCTGCTGCAGCTCTTCGACGCGCTGTTGCAGGACTTGGACGTCGAGCTGGGTGATCGCATCGAGGAATTCGTCGCGCAGGTCGGCCGCTTCGCCGGGCCGTTCCAGCATGGCCAGCTTCTGCAGGGCGGCGGCTTCCTCGCGGCCCTCGAAGTGCTCGAGCAGGGCGCCGGTGCTGATCTCCGGGCGCTCACGCACCAGCAGCACCAGTTCCGAGAGCAGCTCGATGCCGGGCTGTCGCAATGCGGCGAAGCGATACGGCGGCTGCAGGTCCAGCGCGAGCGCCGGGCGATGCAGCAGATGGGTGATCGCGCCGCGCACCAGGCTGGGCTTCTGCGCGGGCGTGCCGCGTGAGACCTGCGGCGTACGCCGCGGTGTGCCCTGCGCCTGCGGGCCACCGGCACGCGCGCCGACGCCGGTGAGTTCGGTGAGCCGTTGCTGCATCAGGTCGCCGAAGGCGCCATCCGGGATCAGCGCGAGCAGCGGCTTGCAGCGTTCGGCCAGGCGCGCCTTGCCGTCCAGGCTGGACAGGTTCACGTCGCTGGACAATGAGGCGTAGAAAAACTCGGACAGCGGCGTGGCATCGCGCAGGCGCGCATCGAAGCCGGCCACGCCTTCCTTGCGCACGATCGAATCCGGATCCTCGCCATCGGGCAGGAACAGGAAGAACGCCTGGCGGCCATCCTTCATGCGCGGCAACACCGACTCCAGCGCCTTCCACGCCGCGCTGCGGCCGGCGCGGTCGCCGTCGAAACAGAAGTACGCGTCGGGCGCGTTGCGGAACAGCAGTTCGGCGTGGTCCGGCGTGGTCGCGGTACCGAGGGTGGCGACCGCCTGCGAGACGCCGTACTGCGCCAGCGCGACCACGTCCATGTAGCCCTCGACCACGATCAGCCGTTCGAGCTTCGCGTTCGCCTGTTTCGCCTGCCACAGGCCGTACAACTCGCGTCCCTTGTGGAACAGCGCGGTTTCCGGCGAGTTGAGGTATTTCGGCGAATCCTCCGGATCGATGACGCGGCCACCGAACGCGATGGTGCGGCCGCGGCGATCGTGGATCGGGAACATCAGGCGGTCGCGGAACTTGTCGTAGACGTTGCCGCGGTCGTTCTTCGAGAACAGCCCGCCGCGTTCCATCAGCTGCATGCACCCGGGATCGGTGCCGAGCGCGTCGCGCAGCGCGGAAAATCCATCGGGCGCATAGCCGATCGCGTAGCGCTCCACGATCTCCGCGGCGATCCCGCGTCGCTCGACGTACGCGCGTGCTTTCTCGCTGTTGGCGAGCTGGCTGCGGAAGAAGGTGGACGCGGCTTCCATCGCGCCGTAGAGGTCGCGGGTTTCCGGATTGGCGTTGCGCTGCTGGGTGTCGCGCGGGATCTCCATGCCCACGCGCTTGGCCAGCTCGTCGACCGCGTCGAGGAACTCGAGGCGGTCGAAATTCATCATGAAACTGATCGCGGTGCCGTGCGCGCCGCAGCCGAAGCAGTGGTAGAACTGCTTGGTCTGCGAGACGGTGAAGCTGGCCGAGCGCTCGTCGTGGAACGGGCAGCGCGCCGCGTATTCCTTGCCTTGGCGCTTCAGCGGGACGCGCGCGCCGATGACCTCGACGATGTCCGTCCGCGCCAAAAGGTCATCGATGAATGCGTCAGGGATACGGGCCATACCCACAATCTACTGCCGCAAGCGTGTTTGCCAGGCGCGCGGCGGCGCGCCGATCCTCATCGCAAGCGGGTTCAGTCGCTGCGCGGTCGTCGATGAACGGGTCGGGGATGCGGGCCATGTGCCTAGTCTAGAGCGCGCCCACTTGCGACGCGCTCAGAGCGCGTCGTGCGATGCCAGCGCGCGCAGGGCCTCGCCTTCGAGCCGCTGCACGGTCCAGTCGTCCATCCCCGCCGCGCCCAGCGTGCGATAGAAGCCGATCGCCGGCGCGTTCCAGTCCAGCACGCTCCATTCGAAGCGGCCGCAATCGCGTTGCACGGCGATCCGCGCCAGCGACGCCATCAGGTGGCGGCCGAGGCCGCAGCCGCGGAAGGCCGGGCGCACGAACAGGTCTTCCAGGTACAGGCCGCGCTTGCCGAGGAAGGTGCTGAAGTTGTGGAAGAACAGGGCGAAGCCGGCGGCTTCGCCATCGACCTCGCCGACCAGGACTTCGGCGGCCGGGTGCGCGCCGAACAGTTGCGCGCGCAGGTCGTCGTCGGTGGCCACCGCCGCATCCGCCAGCCGTTCGTACTCGGCCAGCTCGGCGATCAGCTGCCGGATCAGCGGCACGTCGTCGGCGGTGGCGGCACGTATCGATAGCAGCGGATGCGCGGCCATGGCGTTAGGTCAGCTTCTGCTTCACCAGCTTGCTGACCAGTCCCATGTCGGCTTGCCCCGCCAGCGCCGGCTTGAGCACGCCCATCAGTTTGCCCATGTCGGCCGCGGAGGCCGCGCCGGTCGCTTTGATCGCCTTGTCGATTTCGGCCAGGATTCCGGCCTCGTCCATCTTCGCCGGCAGGTAGGCCTCGATGACCCCCAGCTCGTAGTGCTCGATCGCGGCGAGGTCGTTGCGGGAGGCGGCTTCGAACTGGCTGATCGAGTCCTTGCGCTGCTTGACCATCTTCTCCAGCACGGCCAGCACCAGCGGATCGGTCATCTCGATGCGCTCGTCGACTTCCTTCTGCTTGATCGCGGCCAGCACCAGCCGGATCACGCCGAGGCGATCCTTCTCGCCGCCCTTCATCGCGGTCTTCATGTCATCGGTGAGTTGGGCCTTGAGGCTCATGTGCTGCTCCGGGGAAGTCGGTGGTGCCGGGCATGTTCGCCCGGACATGTGGCCTGGAAATATCGTTGCAGAAACGCGAAAAGCCGGCCACGCCTTCGCGTGCCGGCTTTCGCTGCAACCAGACCGCGCTCAGTACAGGCGCTGGCGCTTGGTGACGTCGCGACCGGCGCGGCGCGCCTGGCGCTTGACCGCAGCCGCAGCCTTGCGCTTGCGCTCCTGGGTCGGCTTCTCGTAGAACTCGCGCTTGCGGGTCTCGGCGAGCACGCCGGCCTTCTCGCAGGTGCGCTTGAAGCGGCGCAGGGCAAACTCGAAGGGTTCGTTTTCGCGGACTTTGACGCTCGGCATCTTTGGAATCTCGGAATCTTTTGGAAAGTCGGACCGGGAGGCCTGGCTCTTGCGGAGGGACCCGCACACGCCGGGGCAGTCCAGGCGAGCCGCGCATGATAGCAGCGAGCTTCCGGCAGGTGCAAGATAGGCCCATGAGAGCGTGCCCATGAAAGTCCTCGGAATCGAATCCTCCTGCGACGAAACCGGGGTCGCGGTATACGACACGGCCCTGCCAGGGGCCGCTGGGCTGCGCGCGCATGCGGTCTACAGCCAGATCGCCCTGCACGCGGAATACGGCGGGGTGGTGCCGGAACTGGCCAGCCGCGACCACGTCCGCAAGCTGCTTCCGCTGGTTCGGCAGACCCTGGCGGAGGCCGGTTTGTCGGTCTCCGACCTCGATGGCGTGGCCTATACCGCCGGTCCGGGGCTGGTCGGCGCGCTGCTGGTCGGGGCCGGTGTGGCGCGCTCGCTGGCCTGGGCGCTGGACCTGCCGGCCGTCGGGGTGCACCACATGGAGGGGCACCTGCTGGCCCCGCTGATGGAAGACGACCCGCCGGCCGCGCCGTTCGTTGCCCTGCTGGTGTCCGGCGGGCATACCCAATTGGTGGCGGTGGACGCGATCGGCAGCTACCGGCTGCTGGGCGAGACCCTGGACGATGCCGCCGGCGAGGCCTTCGACAAGACCGCCAAGATGATGGGCCTGCCGTATCCGGGCGGGCCGCAACTGGCGAAGCTGGCGGAGTCCGGCACGCCGGGCGTATTCAGGTTCGCCCGACCGATGACCGACCGGCCCGGCCTGGATTTCAGTTTCAGCGGCCTGAAGACCCAGGTGCTGCTGGCCTGGCGCGCGTCCGACCAGTCCGACGCGACCCGGGCCGACATCGCCCGAGGCTTCGAGGATGCGGTGGTGGACACGCTGGCGATCAAGTGCGAGCGCGCGCTGGACGCGACCGGCTGCGACACCCTGGTGGTCGCCGGCGGCGTCGGTGCGAACAAGCGCCTGCGGGCGAAGTTGCAGGCGATGTGCGAACAGCGCGGCGGCCGCGCCTGCTTCCCGCGCCCGGCGCTGTGCACCGACAACGGCGCGATGATCGCCTTCGCCGGCGCGCTTCGGCTGGAGGCCGGCCAGCGCGAGCCCGCCGCGGTGCACGTCACCCCGCGTTGGGATATGGCGACGCTGCCCGCTGTGTGAGTCACGTCGCAGGTGAGGGTCCGCGGGCGGGCTGGGGCTTGCGGGATGAGCGGGCCATGGATGGCCCGCGCCCGCGATTCAGTCCTGGACGACTGGATGCAGCGGCATCCCGTAAGCCCTCGCGCGCTTACGGACACCCGACGAAGCGTGATTGAACGGTGGCACCCTCGCGATGCGGCGCCTACCGCCGGGTGTTCGCTTCGCGGCTGCATGCCGCTGCGCGCGATCCACCCGACGGTCTCGCCGCACCTCACCCTCTTCGCTGTGGGGTGCTGCGGTTATCCTGATGGCATGACCGACATCGTTTTCATCCAGGGCCTGCGCGTCGATGCCCTGATCGGCGTCTATGGCCACGAGCGTGCGGCGCGACGGCCGCTGGTGTTCGACATCGAGATGCGCTTCGACAACCGCATTGCCGCGCTCAGCGACCAGTTGTCCGACGCGCTGGACTACCACGCGGTGTCAATGCGCCTGGTGGAGTTCGCCGGCGAGAGTAGCTTCCAATTGGTCGAGGCGCTGGCCGAGCGTTGCGCCGCCTTGCTACTCGGGGAATTCGGTGCGATCGGCGTGCGCGTGAAGCTGGCCAAGCCGGGCGCGTTCGAAGGTGCCGATACCGTCGGCGTGGTGATCGAGCGCGGGAGCTGGGCCGCATGAGCGTGGTGCTGGTCACCGGTGCGTCGCGCGGGATCGGTCGCGCGATCGTGGCGCGCTTCGTGCGCGAAGGTTGCACGGTGGTCGCCTGCGCGCGAGGCGAAGCGGGCCTGGCCGAACTACAGGCCGATTTTCCCGACATCGACTGCGTCCCTTGCGACATGCGCGATGGCGCGGCGGTGGATTCACTGGCCCGCGACGTCGCGGCGCGCCACGGCGCGATCGACCTGCTGGTCAACAACGCCGGTGCCTACCGGCCCGGTCAGATCGCCACCGAAGACGACGGCGCGCTGCTGGAGATGCTGCAGGCCAACCTGTTCGGCGCGTACCGGCTGACCAAGCGCGTGCTGCCGGCGATGGTCGCCCGCCGCAGCGGCATGGTGATCAACGTCTGCAGCACCGCATCGATCGCCGCCTATCCGAATGGCGGCTCCTACAGCATCGCCAAGCATGCGCTGCACGGCTTCTCGCGCAACCTGCGCGAGGAGATGAAGCCGCACGGCGTGCGCGTGGTCGCGCTGCTGCCGGGGGCGACACTGACCGCGTCCTGGGACGGCGTGCCACTGCCGCCTGAGCGACTGATGCCGGCGGAGGACGTGGCCACCATGGCGTGGACGGCGTGGTCGCTGTCGGAGCGCAGCGTGGTCGAGGACATCGTGATGCGCCCGCAACGTGGCGACATCGGCGAGGCCGATTTCATCGGCACGGACGGGGACATGCCCGCATGACAGACACGGTGACGATCCGCCTGGCCAAGGAGAACATGAAGTTCTCCGCCGCCCATTTCACGGTGTTTTCCGCGCAAGAGCGCGAACGCCTGCACGGGCACAACTTCCGGGTCGAGGCCGACATCGAGGCGCGCATGCTCGGCAACGGCATGTGCTTCGACTACGGCATCTACAAGGACCGCCTCGTCGCGTTGTGCCGCGAGCTCAACGAGTGGACGATCCTGCCGACGCAGTCGCCGCACCTGCGCATCGAGGAAGGCGGCGAGCACGTGTACGCGCTGTTCGATGGCACGCGCATCCCGTTCCTGCGCGCCGACGTGCTGCTGCTGCCGATCGCCAATGCGACGCTGGAGGAATTCGCGGCTTGGTTCCTTGCACGCCTTGGCGAGGATCGCGAGGCCTTGCGTGCGCACCGGATCGACGCGATCGAGGTGCGGGTGTTCTCCGGTCCCGGCCAGAGCGCGGGTCGCCGCGCGAGCTTCGCGTGATGGCGTCCACGCTGCCGGCGCCGGATGCCGACGCGCAGGCGCACAGCGCGCACTTGCGCGAGGTCATCCAGGAGCAGGTCATCGCCGCCGGCGGCTACCTGCCGTTCTGGAACTTCATGGAGCTGGCGCTGTATGCGCCTGGCCTCGGGTACTACAGCGCCGGCGCGCACAAGTTCGGCCCGGGCGGCGACTTCACCACCGCGCCGGAACTCTCGCCGTTGTTTTCCGCCTGCGTCGCGGATGCGCTGGCGCCAGTGCTGCAGCAACTCGGCCCGGAGGCATTGTTCGTCGAGGTCGGCGGCGGCAGCGGTGCGTTCGCGGAAACCTGCCTCGCGAAGTTGCTGGCGAATGATGCGTTGCCGTCGCGTTACGCGATCCTCGAGCCCAGTGCCGACCTGCGCGAGCGCCAGCGCGAGCGCCTGCAGCAACGCCTGCCGCCCTTGCTGTTCGCGCTGGTGGAATGGCTGGACGGGCCGATCCAGGAACCGTGGAATGGCGTGCTGTTCGCCAACGAGGTGATCGACGCCCTGCCCACCCCGCGCTTCACCATCCGCGATGGCGAGGTGTTCGAGGAACACGTGGCGCTGGACGGAGAAGGCCGGTTCCGGGTGACCGACAGGCCGGCCGATCCGATGCTCGCTGCCGCTGTGCGCCACGTCGAGCGGCAGTTGCCCGAACCGTTCGCCGAGGGCTATCGCAGCGAGGCGCTGGCGCAGCTGCCGTACTGGATCCAGGCGGTGATGGGCGCGCAGCAGGAAGGCGCGATGCTGTTCATCGACTACGGTTACGCACGCGGCGAGTACTACCAGCCGCAACGCCGCGACGGCACCCTGCGCGCGTTCCGCCAGCAGCACATGACCCATGACGTGTTCGCCTGGCCGGGCCTGCAGGACATCACCGCCTCGGTGGATTTCACCGCACTGGCGGAGGCCGGCACCGCTGCCGGTTTCGACTTGGCCGGCTACTGCTCGCAGGCCAGTTTCCTGATCGGCAACCGCCTGCAGGAAAACCTCGCGCTGGCGGAATCGCGCGCAGCCGACGACATCGCGCGCCATGCGTTGCGCGAACAGGTGAAGCGCCTGACCCTGCCCAGCGAGATGGGCGAACGCTTCCAGGCGATCGGCTTCCACCGCGGCGTCGAACTGGGTGCCGCGTTCCTGGTCGGCGACCTGAGCCATCGGCTATGAGCGCATCGCGACGGCGCTTCGGCCGATCGTTCAAGCCGTTCAAGCGGCCGTCGTTGTGGGCGGTTGTGTGGGTGCTGGCGATCGCGGCGGTCGTGGCCGGATCGCTGTTGCCGAGCAGCGACCTGCCATCGGTGAAGGTCAACGACAAGGTCGAGCATTTCGTCGCATATGCGCTGCTGTCGGCGGGTGCCGTGCAGTTGTACGCGCGGCGGCTGTCGTGGGGCTTCGTCTGCGTGTTGCTGGTGCTGATGGGCATCGGCCTGGAATACCTGCAGGCGCGCATGGGGCTGGGGCGCATGCTGGATCGCAACGATGCGCTGGCCAATACCATCGGCGTGCTGATCGGCCTGGCCACCGCGTTCACCCCGTTGCGCGATGCCTTGCTGCGGTTCGACCGGCGTTTGTGAGCGCATCGCCTCGGCCGCAGCGCTTCGCCTCGGTTGATGTCCTGCGCGGTTGGGCGGTCGCGGCGATGCTGCTGGTCAACTATCCCGGCGACTGGGGCCAGCTCTACGCGCCGATTGCGCATTCGGAATGGCATGGCTGCACGCCGACCGACCTGATCTTCCCGACCTTCCTGTTCGTGGTCGGGGTGTCGATCGCGCTCGGCCTGTCGCGCATTGAGCCGTCGCCCGCGGAGCGCCGGACCTTGCTCGCCAAGGCATGGATGCGCGCGCTGCGCCTGGTCGGGATCGGCCTGCTGCTGCATGCGTTGGCGATGTGGGCCTACGACATCGCGGCGTTCCGGCCGTGGGGCGTGTTGCAGCGGATCGGGCTGTGCTTCGGGGCGGCTGCCACGGTGGCGCTGACGCTGCGCGCGCGCGGGCAATGGCTGTGCATCGTCGGGCTGCTGCTGGGCTACTGGGCGTTGCTTGACGCGGGCGGCAGCCTCGAGCCATGGCACAACATCGCCAGCCGGGTGGATGCATGGATGCTCGGCGCGCATGCGTACAGGTTCGATGCCGCGACCGGACTTGGCCACGACCCGGAAGGCTTGCTGGCGACGCTGCCCGCCATCGCCACCACCTTGCTCGGCGTGCGCGCTGGCGTGGTGCTGCGCGAACAAGGCGCGCACGGCCTGCTGCGCTTTGGCCTGGTGGGGCTGATCGTGGGCGCCGCGTGGTCGCTGCTGCTGCCGTGGAACAAGAACCTGTGGACCTCGTCCTACGTGGCATGGTCCGCCGGTTGGGCGACCTTGCTGCTCGCCCTGTGCCACCACCTGTTCGACATCCGCGGCTGGCGTCCGTTCGGGCGCAGCATGGGCATCAATGCGATCACCGCCTATGCCGGTTCGTGGGTCATGGCCTGCCTGCTGGAACGGTTCGGCCTGTTCGGTGCGCTCTATCGCGGCGTGTTGCAGCCGGCGATCGGCCCGCTGCTGGGCGACAAGGCCGCCTCGCTCGGCTTCGCCATCGCCTTCGTGGCGTCGTGGTGGCTGCTGATGTGGGCGATAGCAAAACGCGGCATCAGGATCAGCGTCTAGCCGCGTGCTTCGGCGATCGCCGCGATGCGCGCCCTGCGCAGGGCTTCGCCGAACGCCGGCCCGCTGACGCCCTGCGCGGCGATCGCGTCGCTGCGCACCGCGAGCGCGGCAGCATGCAGGCGACGCAGGGTCTCGGCCTGCGGATACGGAACCTCTGACAACCCTGTTCGGCCGCGCTTGTCGGCCTCGCAGACGGTGGCCAGCTGGCCGATGCGCGCGGGTTTGCGGAAGCCGTCGCAGCGCGCGATCAGGTCGTGCACGGTCGCCGGCTTGAGTTCATCGATGCGATGCACATTGAGGTGTTCCCGGCAGCTCAGCACCGCGAGGTCGCGATGCTCTGCCGGCACTTTGAGCCGTTCGCTCATCGCGATCGCGGGCTTGATGCCGCGCTGCTCGTGCATCAGGTGCTTGGGCAGCACGTCGCCCGGCGTCAATGCCTTGCCGAGGTCGTGGGATAGCGCCGCGTAACCGATGAGGTCATCGCCCGGCGCGAGGCTTGCCGCCATGTCGCAGACCAGCTCGACGTGCGTGCCAGTGTCGACCTCGGGGTGGTATTCGGCACGTTGCGGCACGCCGTACAGCGCATCGACCTCCGGCAGCACCACGCGCAACGCATCGGCGTCGCGTAGGGTGCGCAGGAACGCGGCCGGCGAGGGACTGCGCAGGGCCCTGGCGAGTTCCTGCCAGGCGCGCTCGGGCACCAGTTCGGCCAGTTCGCCGCCGGCGGCCATGTCGCGCATCAGCGCCAGCGTTTCCGGCGCGACACTGAAACCGTGCGGCGCAAAGCGGGCCATGAAGCGCGCCGCACGCAGTACCCGCAACGGGTCTTCGACGAAGGCGTCGCCGACATGCCGCAGCACGCGCGTTTCGATGTCGGAGGCGCCGCCGAACGGATCCACCAGGCGTCCGTCCTCGGCACGCGCGATTGCATTGATGGTGAAGTCGCGGCGGCGCAGGTCTTCCTCCAGCGTCACCGACGGATCGGCATGCACCACGAAGCCGGTGTGGCCGCGCGCGGATTTGCGCTCGGTGCGCGCCAGTGCGTACTCCTCGCCGGTGCGCGGATGCAGGAACACCGGGAAATCGCGACCCACCTGCCTGAAACCGGCATCGAGCATCTGTTGCGTGCTGGCGCCGACCACGACGTGGTCGTTGTCGCCTGCGGGCAGGCCGAGCAGGGCATCGCGCACCGCGCCGCCGACCAGGTAGACCTGCACGTTGTGGGGAAGCGTCGTCGTCATCCGCTGATGATGCCCGATGCCATGTTCAGTGGCGGCGGCGATCCTTCAGCGTCTGCTTCTTCGGTGCCGCCGGCGCCGGTGCCTGCACGGCCTTCCCTGACTCCGGCGTGGCGCAGGCGAAGGTCTTGCGCGGGCCGCCGGTGTTGCCCAGCAGGCGGTCGCTGAGGCGCACCGCGTCGCCGTTGAGCCGCCAGTCGTAGAGCGTGCTGAAGCTCAGCACGCGCGCCACGTACTCGCGGGTTTCCTTGTAGCTGATGGTCTCGATCCAGAAATCCGGATCCATCGTCGGCCGCTGCGAGATCCAGCGACCCAGCGGCGCCGGGCCGGCGTTGTAGCCGGCGATCACCTGGTAGGGCTTGCCGCCGTACTTGTCCATCAACTGGCGCAGGTAGGCAGTGCCGATGGCGATGTTGGTGTCGGCGTCGTACAGGCTGTCGCCGCCGGTCCATGGCAGGCCGATCTTCGCTGCCACGCCGGCGCCGGTGGCGGGCAACACCTGCATCAGCCCGCGCGCATCGGCGGACGAACGCGCGTTCGGGTCGAACACCGATTCGGCGCGGATCTCCGCGGCGACCCACGCCGGATCGAGTGCGTTCTTCGTCGACTCGCGGCGGATGGTGTCGTCGTGGTGCAGGGGGAACCGCAGCAGGTACAGGCGCTGTTCCTCGGGATAGCGCTTGCCACCGACGTTGACCAGGCCGAACACGCCGCGATCGAACCAGCCATTGTCCTGCGCCACTTCGACCGCGATCCGGCGTTGCTCGTCGGAGAAGCGCGACAACGCATCGTCCCATTCGCGTTGCGCCCAGCCCTTGCGGTCCAGCGCGAACAGCTGCAGCGCACGGACGATCGAGGGGTCGCGGGCGATGGCCTGCTTCGCGGACTGCGCCACCAGTGGTTGCCACGGGCACAACGCATACGGTTGATCGAGCCTGTCGGCGGCGAGGAAGCCGTGGAAATCCGACTTGCCCGCGGCCTGGCGATACAGCGCCTTTGCGCCCGCGGCATCGCCGGTCAGTTCGCTGGTGCGCGCGGCGAGGTAGGTCCAGCGCGAATCGTTGCGCTGGATATCGTCCATGCGCCTGATCGCGGCGAGTGCGCTGCGCCAGTCGCTGCGGGCAAGCGCTTCACGTACCTGCCATTCGTGCAGGCTGGCGTCGTAGGCGGAATCGGGCACTGCGGCCAAACGGCGTGCGGATTGCGGCCCATACGAGGCCACCGTCCACAGTGCGATCGGATACAGCACGCGCGCGCGTTCGTCGGCGTTGAAGCCAAGCGCCTGTGCCACGCCGGGCAGCAGGGCCTCGGCCTGGTCGGGCGCGGTCTTCGCCAGCCGCGCCAGTGCCCACGATGCGACCAGGCGGCTGCGCGCGGTCTTCGGCCAGCCAGCCACATCCGCGTTCGGCGCGTCGTTGTAAGTGGCGTAGGCATTCGCCTGCACCCCGGCCTCGGCGCGCATGCCGCGGGCGATCGCGCGCATGACGCCGCCTTGGCCCTCGGCGACGGCCTTGTCGAAGCGTTCCCAGCGCAGTCCGTCGTCAAGCCCGCCCTGCGTCGCCAGTTGCGCCAGCGGCGCATCGCACGACGATGGCAGCGACTTGCCGCTGCTGCGCCACAGCGCCTGTGCGTCGGCGGTCCAGGCCGCATCCATGCGTCCCAGCGCTTGCCGACCCTGCAGTTGCAGGCAGCGCAAGCCGGCGTCGTCGATGCTGCTGTCCCAATTGGCCAGCACGGCCTGCCATTCGTTGCGCTTGGCCAGCGCCGCGATCCATTCGTTGCGGAATGCGCGGGCGACCGGTTCGCCGCGATGGCGTGCCAGGAAGCTGTTGCCGCTTTGCACCGGCACGCTGTCCATCCGCTTGCGCAACGATGCGAATTCCAGCCAGCCACCAAGTGGATGCCGCGAATACGCTTCGAGCGAGGCATCGTTCAGGGTGCCGCGGCCGGCGGCTTCGAAGGCCTCGCGAACGGCCGAGTTCGGCATCGCGACCAGCACCGGTGGGTTGGCGCTGCGTGGGGGTGGCGTGGCGGACTGCGCGCGGGCACTGCCGGGGAGCAGGCTGGTGCCGCACAACACCACGGCCAGCGTGGACGAGGCGAGCTTGTGCATGATTCGACTATACCCGAGCATCGATGAACCACTTTTTTCGGTCGATGCGATGTCTGCCCTGTTGATCTATCTCCTGCTCGGCGCCTGCGCCGGGGTGCTCGCGGGCCTGCTCGGCATCGGTGGCGGTCTGGTGCTGGTGGGTGCGCTGGCGTGGTTGCTGCCGAGGCAGGGCGTCCCTGCGGATGCGGCCATGCATGTAGCGCTGGCGAGTTCACTGGCCAGCATCGTGCTGACCGCGGCGGCATCCGCGCGTGCGCATCATCGCCGCGGCAGCGTGCTGTGGCCGACGGTGGCGTGGATGGTGCCGGGGGTGCTGCTGGGCGGCTTGCTCGGCAGCCGGTTCGCGATCGCGCTCGATGATGGCGTGTTGCGCTGGTGCGTGGCCGGCTACTGCTTCCTGATCGCGGCGCAGATGCTGTCGTCGAAACCGCATGTGGACGCCGGCAGCGTCGCGGCCCCGCGCGGCCCCGGTTACACGCTGGCGGGCGGCGGCATCGGCATCGTCTCGGCGATCGTCGGCATCGGCGGCGGCAGCCTCACCGTCCCATTACTGGTATGGCGCGGGGTGTCGCCGGTGCGCGCGGTCGGCACGTCGTCGGCCTGCGGGATCTTCATCGGCATCGGCGCAGCGCTGGGCTATGCAGTGCAGGCGCCCGCGGGTGCAGTGGCCTTGCCCGGCGCATTCGGCTACGTCTACCTGCCGGCGGCGCTCGGCGTGGCACTGGCCTCGGTGTTCGCCGCGCCCTACGGCACGCGGCTGGCGCACGCGCTGAGCGGGCAGGCGCTGAAGCGGGTGTTCGCGGCGTTCCTGCTGCTGGTCGGCATGGCCTTCGCGTACAGTGCGCTGAGCTGATTTCCACCCCTCGCCGAGTTCCGAAAACGCGCTGCCTGCGCATCCCGGTCGGCAACCAAAGGAGCCATCGCATGCGCAGTGTCGTCCACGCCGTTTTCGGCGAACCGGCCGAGGTCCTGGCCCTCGGCGAGAGCCCGCTGCCGGAACCCGGTCCCGGCCAGGCGCGCGTGCGCATGCTGCTGTCGCCGATCCACAACCACGACCTGTGGACGGTGCGCGGCCAGTACGGCTACAAGCCGAGCTTGCCGGCGATCGCCGGCAGCGAGGCGTTCGGCATCGTCGACGCGCTGGGCGAGGGCGCCGAAGGCGTGGCGATCGGCCAGCGGGTGTCCACCGCCGGTGCGCGCGGCGCGTGGGCGGAATACTTCGTGGTGCCGGCGGCTTCGCTGGTGCCGGTGCCGGACGCGATCGACGACGCCACTGCCGCGCAGCTGGTGGCGATGCCGTTGAGCGCCCTGATGCTGCTGGAGATGCTCGAGGTGGCGGCCGGCGACTGGATCGTGCAGAACGCCGCCAATGGCGCGGTCGGCAAGGCGCTGGCGATGCTGGCGCGCGCGCGCGGCGTCAACGTGCTCAACCTGGTGCGTCGCGAGGAAGGCGTCGAGGAGATGGCGGCGCAGGGCATCGGCAACACCGTCTGCACCATGCACGAGGGCTGGAAGGCGCAGGCGCGCGACCTGATGGGCGGCGCACGTCCGAAGGCGGCGGTGGACTCGGTGAGCGGCCCGGCGAGCGGGGTGCTGTGCAGCCTGCTCGGTGAGAACGGCTTGCTGGTGTCGTTCGGCAGCATGACCGGCGAACCCATGCAGATACCGTCCGGCGAACTGATCTTCAAGCAGATCACGGTCAAGGGGTTCTGGGGTACACCGGCCAGCAAGGCGCTGTCGCCGCAGGACCGGCGCCGCCTGATGGGGGAGCTGATGCAACGTGCCGCCAGCGGCGAGCTGCAGTTGCCGGTCGCGGCCACCTATGGATTCGAGGACGTCGGCCAGGCCGTGCAGGACAGCCTGATCCCTGGGCGCGCGAGCAAGGGCAAGATCCTGCTGCGTCCCTGAGCGGCGCGCTCAGCCGAGGGCGTGCTCCGGCACGTCCAGTTCCACCGACAACGCCAAGTGGTCGGAATGCGCCGCGGGCATCGCCTGCATGGTGGCGATCAGCAGCGACGGCGTGACCAGCATGTGGTCGATCGCGCGCTGCGGGCGCCATGACGGGAAGGTCGGCACGCAACTCGCAGGTGGTTGCAGGTGGGTTTTGCGGTACAAGCCCTGCATCTCGGGCTGGTCCGGATCGCAGTTGAAGTCGCCCATCAGCACCGCATGCGGGTGGTCGCCCAGCAGCTCGGCGATGAAGTCGAGTTGCGACTTGCGCGACTGGGCGCCCAGCGACAGGTGCGCCACCGCCACCGTCAGCCCGTCATCGCCATTGCCGAAGGTACCCAGCAGCACGCCGCGGCCCTTGACCCGGCCGGGCAGCGAATGCTCCTCGACCCGCTTCGGTTCCAGCTTGCTCAGCAGGCCGTTGGCGCTGGAGGCGACGCCGCCCATCCGCCGGTTGGGCTGGTGGCTCCAGTAGGCGAAGCCACCGCGTTGCGCAAGGTAATGGGTCTGGTTGGTGAACCCGGAACGCAGGCTGCCCGGATCCGATTCCTGCAGGCCGACGATGTCGTGCCGCCCTGCGAGTTCGGCGATCAGGTCCAGCGAACCGCGCTTGTTTCCGGCAGGCAGCACATGCGACCAACTGCGGGTGACGTAGTCCTGGTAGCCGCGTGTGCTCGAACCCGCCTGGATGTTGGCGCTCAGCAGGCGTAGCCGGCGCATTTCCATGCGGGGGATGGCCGTCGGGATCAGCCCTGCGGCGCGGCGGCGGCAGGCGCTTCGGCGGGTGCCGCGGGTGCGGCGGCAGCATCCGTCGCAGCGGGGGTCGTCGATGACGGGGCGGCTGCGGCCCGCTTGGCGCGCTCGGCCACGATCAGCTGGTTGAGCACGCGGAAAGTGTCGTCCACCGACTTGCCCTTCACCCGGTACTTGCCATTGACGATGAAGGCCGGGGTGCCGGCCTGGTCGCCGTTGGAGAAGGCATTGAGGATGAACTGCTTGCCGCGGTTGATCTTGGTGGCCACCGCGAAGCTCTGCATGCTGCTGGTGAACTGCTTCGGATCCGCTCCGTACGCGGCATAGAACGCGGCGATCTCTTCAGGCGTGTCCATCCCGCGCTCGCCCTTCAGGGTCTTGTCGATGTGGATCGCGCGGAACATCGCGTCATGGGTCTTGTCGACCAGGCCCATCGCCTCGGCGGTGTAGTAGCCCTTGGCGTAGTTGTCCCACGGCCCGCCGAACGCGGCCGGCACGTAGACCATGTGGATATCCGGCGGGAACTTGTCCTTCATCGCACGCACGGTCGGCTGCACCGACGCGCAGAACGGGCAGACGTAGCCAAACACCTCGGCCACCTCGATGCGGCCGTCGGCGGTGTCGAACGGCTGGCCGTTCGGGATCTCGGCGTAGTCCACGTCCGCGACCAGCGGCGGAGCCTTCGCGGCAGCTTCCTCGGCGGCCTTGAGCGCAGCCTCGGCGGCGGCTTTCTGCGCCGGGTCCTCGGCACTGGCCTGCTTGGCGCTGGCGCCGGCAGGGGTGGCGGCCGGGTCGGCGACCGGCGCCGGCGCGTCATTCTTGCAGGCGGCCAGCGGGAGCAGGGCGAGGAGCAGCAGGGCGTAGCGCGATGCGGTCATGGCGGTTCCGGTCGAGGTGTCAGGTGCGGGGCGTGGCGGCGGCCTTGGCAGGCGCGGCCTTGGGCTTGGGGGCGGGCTTGGCCTTGGCTGACGGTGCCAGCGCCACGAGGATGCGCTTGGCGTTGACGAGCAGCTCCTCGTAGCTGTTGCCCAGCACGAGGTACTTGCCGGCGATCACCAGCGAGGGCGTGCCCTGGATCTCGCTGCGCAGCTGGAATTCGCGCGCGTTCGCCGCCTTGGCCTGCAGGGTGGCTTCATCCTTCTGCGCAGCGGCGAACGCCTTCGCGTTCACGCCCGGCAGGCGCAGGTAGTAGGCAGTAAGTTGCGGGATGGTGGCCTTGCGCGCTGGCAATTCGCTGGTTTCGTGGATCGCGCGGAAGATGCTGTCGTGGGTCACGTCCACGGCCTTGGCGCCTTCGGCGATGAAGAACAGGCGCGAGTAGGCGTCGTTCGGGTCGAACATCGCCGGCACCAGCACCAGTTGCGCGTTCGCCGGCATGCTGCCGGCCTTCCACTTGTCCAGCATCGGCGCGAAATGCGCGCAATGCGGGCACCAGTATCCGAACACCTCGGCCACCTCGATCTTGCCGGGCGGCGTCGCGCGGTATGGCTTGCCGTCCTCGATGTAGCGGTAGTCGGTGCCTTCGGTCAGGCCGGGCAGCTGTTTCTGGGCATGCGCCGGCAGCGCGAAGGCGGACAGCAGCAGGGTGACGGACAACAGCAGTGCGCGCATCGACTCAGCTCCGGCGATCAAGGTGGGCCGGGGGAGCTTGCGCAAGCCCGGCGGAACGCATGGTGAAGCCGCTCCGCGCCGATCAGTGGGCGGCGGATGCCGGCGTGGCCGATGCGCGGGCATGCAGGCCCTGCACATAGCTGCCCAGCGAGCGGATTTCCTCGTCGCTGAGTGGCTTGGCGACGCTGGCCATCAGGTTGAAATGCGCGGCATCCTTGTAGGTGGTGGTGCCGGCGCGGTATTCCTCGAGGCGGCGCACCACGTAGGCGGTTTCCTGGCCATGCAGCGCCGGATAGGCCGGGCCCGGGTTGCCGGCGCCCGCCGGGCCATGGCAGGCCATGCAAGCGGGGATGCCGCGGCTGGCGTCGCCGCCGCGATAGAGGCGCTCGCCGATCTGGTAGAACTTCATGCCCTTGCTCGGACCGGCGGCGACGACGGTGTCGTCGGCCACGCCGGATCCGGCCTTCTGGGTAGCGAACCAGGCACCAAGGTCGCGCATGTCCTGGTTGGACAACGGGCTGGCATACGGAATCATCAATCCGGCCAGACCACTGGTGCGTTCGCCATGCTTGAAGAGTGCGAGCTGCTGGGCGATGTAGCGCTCCGGCATGCCGGAAATCCGCGGTGCGCCCTGCTGCATGGCATTGCCGTCCACGCCGTGGCAGGCCGCGCAGGCGCCAGCCTTGCTCTGGCCGGCCTTGGCATCGCCCCAGGTGGCGGGCTTGTCGTCCAGCGGCGCAGCCTGCACCGGGGCGTTGTCGGGAACGGCAACGGCGGTGCTCTGGGCATACGCGGCGGCCGCCAGCACGAGGCAGGCAAGGCCGACGAGACCATGGACGCGGGCAGGACGCATGCGGAACTCCGTTACCAATGCAGGCGCGGCCAGGGGCCGCTGAACTGCCGAATTATCGTCGCGGGGCGCATGACGGTCAAACAAATCGCCGGGGAGGACGCGCCGACATCCTCATTGGAGGCGTGTGACGGCCAGACAATCGACTGCGGCGTGACTTGCCGACATCCCCGATTGCGCGGCACGTGACGGTCAAACCCTGATGGCGTCCTTCGCCGCCGAACGCGGCCGGCCAGTGCCAGCGCCCAGCGGCGGGGACAATCGCGGAAGGGCCGCCGCGGCGTGCGATCCTATGCGCATGGCCGCTCCCAATCCGTTCAACCGCGCCGACTACCTGCTGGCCGCGCATACCCATCGCCAGCTGCCGCCCGACGGTGGCCGCGAGGTCGCCTTCGCGGGCCGCTCCAATGCCGGCAAGTCGTCGGCGCTGAATGCACTGTGCGGGCGCAATGCGCTGGCGCGGGTCTCCAAGACCCCGGGCCGTACCCAGCAACTGGTGTACTTCAGCCTGCCGCCGCACGAGGACAAGTACCTGGTCGACCTGCCGGGCTACGGCTACGCCAAGGTACCGCAGGACCTGCAGGCGCACTGGCAGGCCTTCCTGGATGGCTACTTCGGCAGCCGGGGCGCGCTGGGCGGGCTGGTGGTGGTGATGGACATGCGCCATCCGCTGAAGGACTACGACCGCCACATGATCGGTTACGCGATGCGCCGCGGCTTGCCCGCGCACGCGTTGCTGACGAAGGCCGACAAGCTGTCGCGCGGTGCGGCGATGAACACCGTGCAGGCGGTGCGCAAGGACCTGTCGGCGACATATGGCGACAGCGTCAGCGTGCAGGGATTCTCCGGCGAGACCAAGCAGGGCGTGGATGAGCTCCGCGCCGTGGTGGCCGGCTGGCTGGAGATCTAGAAGCAGCTTCATCGCAGCGCCGGCGCCTCCCGCCGGTTGATCGCTCCGCGGCTCGAAATGCCGCTGCGCGATTCAGCCGACGGTCTCGCCGTCGCGATCACCTCATTCGATCTCCAGCAACGTCGCCGACATCGCCGGCAGACGCAGCGATTCGCCCAGCGCCACCGGCTTGCCGCTCAGTGCATCACGCGCGTTGCGGCCGCGCAGGAACGCATCGAAGCGATCCAGCGCCAGCGACGTGGTACCGGCGTTCTTGTTCAACGCCACCATCACCGCCTTGCCGCCGTCCTGGCGGAAATAGACATACACCCCATCCGCCGGTGCGAAGTGAATCAGCTTGCCGGTATGCAGCAGCGGCGTGCGCTTGCGCCAGTTGAACAGCGCGCGGGTGTAGTCCTGGGCCTCGCGCTGCGTGGCACCCAATCCGTCGCCGGTGAACGCATTCGCTCCATCGCCCGCCCAACCGCCCGGCATGTCCGCACGCAGCTGGCCGTCGTTGCGTTCCTTCGGGCCACGCAACAGGACTTCCGAGCCGTAGTAGAACTGCGGCGTGCCGCGCACGGTGGCCAGGTAGGCCATCCCGAGTTTCCATGCGGCCAGGTCGCCATCTAGGTGCGCGAACAGGCGCGCGGTGTCGTGGTTCTCGGCGAACACCACCAGCGCGTCGGGGTCCGGGTAGACGAAATCGTTGGCCAGCATTTCGTACAAGCCGACCCAACCGGTCTCCGGGCCCTCGGGCTGCACCAGCGCATTGCGCAGGGCGATGTGGACGGGGAAGTCCATCATGCTCGGCATGTGCGGGAGGTGGCCGCTGGCGTTGTGTTTGCCGCGCTGCCAGTGCGCCACCACGGCCGGATTGATGCTCCATTCCTCGCCGACCATCGCGAAGCCCGGGTATTCGTGCAGCACTGCCTTCGCCCAGTCGCTCAGGAACCGCGTGTCGGCATAGCCGAAGGTGTCCTCGCGGATGCCGGACAGGCCCGCGTACTCGATCCACCACAGCGAGTTCTGGATCAGGTAGCGCGCGAGGTGGGGATTTCGCTGGTTGAGGTCCGGCATCGCGTCGACGAACCAGCCTGCAACGAATGCCTCGCGATCCGCCGGCGCCGCATGCGGATCCTGGATGGTGGTGCGGCGATGGTTGGTCGGCGCGAACGTGCCGCCGTGGTTGATCCAGTCCTTCGCCGGCAGGTCGCGCATCCACCAGTGCCGCGAGCCGATGTGGTTGAGCACCACGTCCATGACGATGCCGACACCCTTCGCCTTCGCCTCGCGCGACAGGGCGCGGAAATCCTCGTTGCTGCCCATCCGCGGGTCGGTGCGGTACAGATCGGTGATTGCGTAGCCGTGGTAGGAATACGCGGGCTGGTTGTTTTCCAGCATCGGCGTGGGCCACAGCTGGGTAAAGCCCATGCCGGCGATGTAGTCCAGATGCTGGCGGATGCCGGCGATGTCGCCGCCGTGGCGGCCGTTCGAATTCGCGCGATCGGCCGTCTCGGTCATGCCGGCCACGCTGTCGTTGCCGGGGTCGCCGTTGGCGAAGCGGTCCGGCGTGACCAGGTAGATCGCATCGCGTGCATCGAAGCCGCGGCGCTGCCCGGAGCCGGGTTCGCGCGCGTCGAGTCGCCAGGGATAGCTGGCGACGACCTTGCCGGCTGCGACGAATTGGATATCGATGGTTCCCGGGGATGCATCGGCCGCGACCTCGACGGTGACGAACAGGTAGTTCGGGTTGTCGGTCTTCTGCACATCCACGATGCCCACGCCGGCGTGCGACAGCCGCGGCGCCGATGCCGCGATGCCCGTGCCATGCACCAGCAACTCGACCCGGTTGTGGCGCATGCCGATCCACCAACTGGCGGGTTCGACGCGTTCGATGTCGATGGCACGCGCCGGCGTGGAGAGGCCGAGCAGCAACGCGAGCGTGCAGAGGATCGTGCGCATCCGGCCCCTCCCAAGGCTGCGGCGTGCCTCGAGGCTACAAGCGCGGCCGGCCATGGACAACGCATTCGGCCGGGAATACGTATGCAGCCGGAACACTGAAAGCCGGGCCGCACACTGCCCGCTGACATCGGTGCGGGCTATGCTGCGCGTCCACGGGGGAAGCCACGCATGTCCGGACCCAGCAACGCCAACGACACCATGATCACCGACTACCGGCAGCTGGTGGAGGTGATGGCGTCCGGTGAAAAACCGATCGAGGCCTGGCGCATCGGCACCGAGCACGAGAAGTTCGGCTTCCGCCTCGACGACCTGCGGCCGCCGACGTTCGAGGGCGAGCGCGGCATCGAAGCGCTGCTGAAGGGCCTGACCCGCTTCGGCTGGGCACCGTACGAAGAGCATGGCCATGTGATCGCGTTGACCAAGGACATGGCCTCGGTGACGCTGGAACCGGCCGGGCAACTTGAGCTCTCCGGCGCGCCGGTCGAAACCATCCACGACACCTGCAAGGAAGTCGGCAGCCACCTGCGCGAAGTGCGCGCGGTCGCCGACGAACTGCAGCTCGGCTTCCTCGGCATGGGCTTCCAGCCGAAGTGGCGGCGCGACGAAATGCCGTGGATGCCGAAGGGCCGCTACAAGATCATGCGCGAGTACATGCCGAAGGTCGGCACGCTCGGCCTCGACATGATGACCCGCACCTGCACGGTGCAGGTCAACCTGGATTACGCCTCCGAGGCGGACATGGTGAAGAAGTTCCGGGTGTCGCTGGCGTTGCAGCCGATCGCCACCGCGCTGTTCGCCGATTCGCCGTTCACCGACGGCAAGCCGAACGGCCAGCTCAGCTACCGCTCGCACATCTGGACCGACACCGACCGCGACCGCACCGGCATGCTCGACTTCGTGTTCGAGGACGGCTTCGGCTACGAGCGCTACGTCGATTACCTGCTCGACGTGCCGATGTATTTCTCCTATCGCGACGGCGAATACATCGATGCCAGCGGCAAGTCGTTCCGCAAGTTCCTGCGCGGCCAACTGGACGTGCTGCCCGGCGCGCTGCCGACGATCCGCGACTGGAACGACCACATGACCACCGCCTTCCCGGAAGTGCGGCTGAAGAAGTTCCTGGAGATGCGCGGCGCCGACGGTGGTCCGTGGAACCGGCTGTGCGCGCTGCCGGCGTTCTGGGTCGGACTGCTCTACGACGATGCCGCGCTGGACGCGGCCTGGGACCTGGTCAAGGATTTCTCGATGGCCGAGCGCAATGCCTTGCGCGATGGCGTGCCGAAATACGCGCTGAAGACGCCGTTCCGGGCCGGCAGCCTGCGCGACATCGCGATCGAGGCGCTGAAGATCGCCCACGCCGGCCTGCGCCGCCGCGCGAAGGCGGATGCCTGCGGCACCGACGAATCCGGTTTCATCGAGCCGCTGCTGGAAATCGCCGAGGCCAACGAGACCCCGGCCGAGCGCAAGCTCGCGCTGTTCCATGGCGAATGGAACGGCAGCGTGGACCCGGTGTTCCGCGAATTCGCCTACTGAGTCAGTAGCGCGACGCCGCCAGCGGCGCGTCCGCCCACTGCCAGGCCTTCGCCAGCCGCCGTTCGCTGTCGGCCGCGCCGGCCATGTCGCCCAGCGCGTGTTGCGCCTTGGCCAGCCCGAACAGGGACCAGCCGTTGTTCGGGTATGCCTGCAGGTCCTGCCGATACGCGCGTGCCGCGCCGGAGGCATCGCCGGCCTCGAGCAGGGCGGCGCCCAGGTACCAGCGCACCGGCAGCGGCCAGTCCGCCGGTTCGTTGTAGTTGAGCCTGTCCTCGGCGGTGGCCGCCTCGCGCAACGCGGCCAGCGCCTCGGCCTTGCGTCCCCGTGCACGCAGCAGTTCGCCGCGCAGCAATGGATCGGCGACCCGCAGCACCGCATCGGCGTTGTTCATGCCGAAGGCGACGCGCGCCATCGGCGGGGCGGTCGCGATCGCGTGCAGCGCCTCTGCATCGCGCGCGGCCAGGTCGAGCTTGCCGCCGCGCACATGCGCCATGCCGCGCGCGAAATGGCGGATCGCGGTCGGGAAGGGCGGCTCTTCCGCGGGTGCGGCGTCGGCCAGGATGGCGTCCCATTCGCCGAAGCGGACCTGCGTGAGCAGCGGCGTGACCACGAACAGCTGCATGAACTCCAGCGGTGGCGCGCCCATCAGCGTGCGATCGGCGCGTTGCGCGGTCTGCTCGGCGGCCTGCAGTGCAAGCGTGCGCGAGCCGGTCAGCCCGGCGGTCATCGTGGCGAAATGCCAGTTGTGCGGCACATAGCCCAGCGGGTACACGCCATTGCTGCCGCGACAGAACGACATGAAGGCCTTGTCCGCATTGGCCGCGGCGAAGTTGACCAGGGTCGCGTCGTGGTAGCGGCCCATGCGGATGTAGGTGTGCGCCGGCATGTGCACCAGGTGGCCGGAGCCGGGTGCCAACGCGGCCAGCGCGTCGGCATAGGGTTCGGCGCGGCCCGGGTTCGGCGAGGCCTCGGTGGCATGGATGTAGTAATGCATCGCGCCGATGTGGCGCGGGTTGCGCGCGAGCACGCGTTCGAGCGCATCGAGGATGCGCGGCGTGTGTTGGGTCTGCTGGCCCGCCGCGGTCCAGTAGGCCCACGGCGTGAGGTCCATCAGCGCCTCGGCGAACAGGGTGGCGGCATCGTCGTCGCCCGGGAAGCGCGCGACGACCTTGCCCATCGCCTCGGCATAGGCGCCGTCCAGGGCCTTGCGGTCCTCAGGCGCGGGATGCGCATAGCGCAGCCGCAGTGCCTCGATCAACGCGCGGTCGGCGGGCCGTGCATTGGCCGACAAGTCGACCGCGCGCGTGGCCAGGTCCGTGGCCTGCGCGGCGAGGATCGGATCCATCGGCAGGTTGATGTTGGGACCGAGCACCAGCGCCTGCCCCCACACGCACATCGCGCAGCGCGGGTCGAGCCGGCCCGCTTCGGCGAAGGCGCGACCGGCGGCCTCATGGTTGAAGCCGTAGGCCATGCGCAGGCCCTGGTCGAAGTAACGTTGCGCGGCGGGTACCGGCGTGCCGATGTCGCGATGCAGGTCGCCGAAGTCGTTGAACAGCGGTGGCGCGGAGGCGGATGCCACTGGCGGCGGTTTCGGCGTTGGCGTGCCGCAGCCGGCGATCAGGCAGGCGAGGACCAGTGGCAGGAACCTTGGCATGGGCGTGCTTCCTGGTGGGCGGGCATCCGGATATCGGTGCCAACGGGCTGGATAGTCACACGCGGACAGCCCCGTCAGCGGGAATTGGTCACGCCGGAAACAGATGCTGCAGCGCGTCATCAAACACGCTAGCCTGCGACGATGACACCGCTTGCCCGCCCGCTGCGCGAACCCCTCGACTTCGCCGAGTCCGACACCCTGTTGCGCGACGACGTGCGCCGGCTGGGCGCGATGGTCGGCGCCATGCTGGCCGAGCAGGTGTCCCCGGAGTTCCTGCAGCAGGTGGAGGCATTACGCCGCATCGCGATCGCCCGCCGCGAGCAGGGCGAGCCGGTGGATGCGCTGGCGGAGCGCCTGTCCGAAGTCGGGTTGGGCGATGCCGAGGCATTGGTGCGTGCGTTCGCGGGCTACTTCGGCGCGACCAACGTCGCCGAGCGCGTGCATCGCATCCGCCGCCGCCGCGACTACCAGCGCAAGGGCAGCGCGCCGCAGCCGGGTAGCCTGGAGTCGGTCCTGCTCGAACTGCGCGCCGATGGCGTCGGCCTGGCGGAGTTGCAGGCATTGCTGCCGCGGATGTGCGTGGAGCCGGTGTTCACCGCGCATCCGACCGAAGCGATGCGACGCGCGCTGCTGCTGAAGGAACGCACCATCGTCGAGCGCCTGGTCGCCGACATCGACCGCACCCGCACGCCGCCCGAGCGCGGCGCCGACGACGCGCGCATCCGCCAGTCGCTGACCACCGCGTGGCAGACCACCGAAGTGCCGTCGCACAAGCCGACCGTCGCCGACGAGGTCGAGCACATCGGCTTCTATCTCTCCAGCGTGCTGTACCGCGTGCTGCCGGTGTTCTACGAGGCATTCGCGGACGCGATCGAGGCGGTGTACGGCGAGCGCATCGCCTTGCCGCCGCTGCTGCGCTTCGGCACCTGGGTCGGCGGCGACATGGACGGCAACCCGAACGTGGGCGCGACCACCGTGCGCGACGCGCTGGCGGCGCAACGCGCGCAGGCGCTTGCGTGCTACCAGTCCGACCTGCGCGCGCTCGGCGACATCCTCACCCAGAGCGAGGACCGCAACGGTTTCGACGACGCGATCGCCGCGCGCACCGACGAATACAGGTCGCTGTTGCCGGAAGGAGCGGTGCGTGCGCGGCCGCGGCTGGCCGACATGCCGTACCGGCAATTGCTGGGGCAGATGCGTGGCCGCCTGTCCGCAACGGTCGCCGGTGGCATCGGTGCCTATCCGGATGCCGGCGCCTTCATCGCCGACCTCGACCTGATCGATGCCAGCCTGGCCCACCATCGTGGCGACCAGGCCGGCCGCTTCGCCCTGCAACGCGTGTTGTGGCGCGCACGCACCTTCGGTTTCCACATGGCTGCGCTGGACCTGCGCCAGGACTCCGCCGCGCACGATGATGCGCTGGCCGCGCTCGACGATCGCGCGGACTGGGCGACGCAACCGGTGCCGGCACGCGTCGAGCGCCTGCATGCCTTGATCGAGGGTGCGCCCGCGCCTGCGCCGAATGCGCCGTCGGCGGTGTCCACGCTGGCGGTGTTCCGTACCGTGCACGAATTGCGCCGAACGCTCGGCGAACACGCGTTCGGCCCGTACATCATCAGCATGAGCCGCAGTGAAGCCGACGCGCTGGCCGTGCTCGCGCTGGCGCGGATCGCCGGTTGCGTGGACGACGACGCGGTGCCGCTCGACGTCGCGCCGCTGTTCGAAACCGTGGACGACCTGCAGGCCGCGCCCGGCGTCATGCGCGCGCTGTTCGCCGATCCGGTGTATCGCGCCCACCTCTCTGCCCGCGGCGATCGGCAGACGGTGATGCTGGGCTACAGCGACAGCGCCAAGGACGGCGGCCTGCTGGCCTCGCGCTGGGCGTTGCAACGCGCACAGGTGGAACTGCTGGAACTGGCTCGCGAGGCCGGCGTCGGCATCGTGTTCTTCCACGGCCGTGGTGGATCGGTGAGCCGCGGTGGCGGCAAGACCGAGCGCGCGATCATCGCCGCGCCGCGCGGCTCGGTAGACGGGCGCATGCGCGTCACCGAGCAGGGCGAGGTGATCCATCGCAAGTACGGCATCCGCGCGCTGGCGCTGCGCAACCTCGAACAGATGACCGGCGCGGTGCTGCGCGCCAGCCTGCGCCCGCGCCCGCCGGAGCCGCGCGAAGAATCGTGGCGCGCGATCGCGGCCTCGCTCGCGCAGGCCTCGCGTGCGCACTACCGCGCGCTGGTCCACGAGCGCGACGACTTCCCCGCGTATTTCCGCGCGGCCACGCCGATCGACGTGATCGAGCAGTTGCGGATCGGCTCGCGCCCGTCGCGGCGTCGCGATGGCGGGATCGCCAACCTGCGCGCGATCCCGTGGGTGTTCGCGTGGTCGCAGAACCGTTCCGGCCTGACCGGCTGGTACGGGGTCGGCAGCGCCCTGCAGCAGGGCATCGACACCCACGGCCTCGATGCAGTGGCGGCGATGGCGCGGGACTGGCCGTTCCTCGCCGCCGCGATCGACGACGTCGAGATGCTGATGGCGAAGTCCGACATCGACATCTTCGAACGCTACTCGCTGCTCGCCGGCGAAGCCCACGACGCGTTCTTCCCGCAAATAGCGGACGAGTTCGAGCGCACCCGCGACGCGATCCTGGCGATCAAGGGTCGCGATGCGCTGCTCGCCGACGACTACCGGCTGCGGCTGTCGATCCGCCTGCGCAATCCCTACGTCGACCCGATCAGCCTGCTGCAGGTCGACCTGCTGCGGCGCTGGCGGGCAAGCGGTCGCGAGGACGAGGGCTTGCTGCGCGCACTGGTGGCCACCGTCAACGGCATCGCCGCGGGCATCCAGAACACGGGTTGAGCATCGGCGCCTGTGGCGCGACAGGGATGGCCAAAGCGGCCACCGATTATCATGCGGGATCGCATCGTTCCCGGAGCACGCCATGAAATCCCGAGCCGCCGTCGCCTTCGCCGCGGGCGAACCGTTGAAGATCGTCGAGATCGACGTCGAGCCGCCGCGCGCCGGTGAAGTGCTGGTGCGCATCACCCATACCGGCGTCTGCCACACCGATGCATTCACCCTGAGCGGCGACGATCCGGAAGGCCTGTTCCCGGTGGTGCTGGGGCATGAGGGCGCGGGCATCGTGGTCGAGGTCGGCGAGGGCGTGACCAGCGTCCAGCCGGGCGACCACGTGATCCCGCTGTACACCGCCGAATGCGGCGAATGCCTGTTCTGCAAATCCGGCAAGACCAACCTGTGCACGTCGGTGCGCGCGACCCAGGGCAAGGGCGTGATGCCGGACGGCAGCTCGCGCTTCTCGTACGAGGGCCAGCCGCTATACCACTACATGGGCTGCTCGACCTTCAGCGAATACACCGTGGTCGCCGAGGTCTCGCTGGCGAAGATCAACCCGGGCGCGAACCCGGAGCAGGTCTGCCTGCTCGGCTGCGGCGTCACCACCGGGATCGGTGCCGTGCACAACACGGCCAAGGTGCAGGCCGGCGATTCGGTGGCGGTGTTCGGGCTGGGCGGCATCGGCCTGGCGGTGATCCAGGGCGCGCGGCAGGCGAAGGCGGGCCGGATCATCGCCATCGATACCAACCCGGGGAAGTTCGAGATGGCGCGCGAATTCGGCGCGACCGATTGCATCAACCCGAGGGACCACGACAAGCCGATCCAGCAGGTCGTCGTCGAGATGACCGGCTGGGGCGTGGACCACAGCTTCGAGTGCATCGGCAACGTGCACGTGATGCGTGCGGCGCTGGAATGCGCGCATCGCGGATGGGGCCAGTCGGTGATCATCGGCGTGGCCGGCGCCGGGCAGGAGATTTCCACCCGCCCGTTCCAGTTGGTGACCGGGCGCAAGTGGATGGGCACCGCATTCGGCGGAGTGAAGGGCCGCAGCCAGTTGCCGGGCATGGTCGAGGACGCGATGGCCGGCGAGATCCAGCTCGCGCCGTTCGTGACCCACACGATGGGCCTGGACGGCATCAACGACGCGTTCGACCTGATGCACGAAGGCAAGTCGATCCGCAGCGTGGTGCATTTCTGATGCAACGCATGGAACACCGCGCCTGCTTCGGTGGCTGGCAGGACGTGTACGAACATTCATCGGCCACGCTCGGCTGCACGATGCGATTCGCGATCTACCTGCCACCCCAGGCCGCGGATGGCCCGGTGCCGGTGCTGTACTGGCTGTCGGGGCTGACCTGCAACGAGCAGAACTTCATCACCAAGGCCGGCGCGCAGCGCTACGCAGCGGAGCACGGCATCGCCATCGTGTGCCCCGATACCAGCCCGCGTGGCGACTACGTGGCCGACGCCGGGGGTTACGACCTCGGCAAGGGCGCGGGCTTCTACGTCAATGCGACGCAGGCGCCATGGGCCACGCACTACCGCATGCACGATTACGTGGTCGACGAATTGCCGGCGCTGGTCGAAGCGAATTTCCCCGTCACCGCGTCGCGCGCGATCAGCGGGCATTCGATGGGCGGGCATGGCGCGCTGGTGCTGGCGCTGCGCAACCCGGGCCGCTACCGCAGCGTGTCGGCGTTTTCGCCGATCGTGGCGCCGTCGAAGGTACCGTGGGGGGAGAAAGCATTGACCGCCTACCTGGGCGAAGACCGCGCCGAGTGGAGCGCCTGGGATGCGTGCGAGCTGGTGAAGCAGGCGTCCGACAAGTTGCCGCTGCTGGTCGACCAGGGTGGCGACGACGAATTCCTCGACGGCCAGTTGCGCCCGCAGGCCTTGCAGGCCGCCGCGGTCGCGGCCGGCCACCCGCTGCAGCTGCGCCTGCGCCCCGGGTACGACCACAGCTACTACTTCATCGCCAGCTTCATCGGCGAACACATCGCCTACCACGCGGCCGCGTTGCGGGATGACGCCCCGGCGGCACGCTAGCTGGTGGCATCCGCCGGTGCGCGCCGTCGGGCCAGGCGGCGCAGCAGCGCATCGGAACTCAGTCCGTGGATCACGATCGAGGCGAGTACCAGGAAGCCGACGGCGGCCCACAGGCGCTCGCTGTCGCCGAATTCGCCGTGGTTGATGCCGTACGCGACGTAGTACATCGAGCCGATTCCGCGGATGCCCAGGAACGCCAGCAGCCAGCGTTCCCGCGGCGGATGCGGTGACCTTGCCATCGCCAGCATGCCCGCCAGCGGCCGCACCAGCAGCAGGATGGCCAGGCAGATCAGGACGTCCTGCGGCGTCAAGGCAGCAAGCATGCCCTTGGCCAGCGCACCGCCGAACAGCACCAGCAGGAGCAGCATCAGCAGGCGTTCGACCTGGTCGGAAAAGTGGTGGAGTTCCTCGTGGAATTCGTGGTGGCGCTCGCGCGCGCGGATGGTCAGCGCGCACACGAACACCGCCAGGAATCCGTAACCCTGCACGAGTTCGGTGGCGGCGTAGGCGATCAGGGTGGCGGCCAGCGCGACCAGTCCGTCGCCGTGGCGCGACAGCCCGCCGCGGCGGCTGCTGAAGATCAGGAAGCCCATCGCGCGGCCTACCAGGACGCCCATGCCGATTCCGGCGAGCAGCTTCCAGACCACGTAGAGGCCAAACCATCCACCGAGCGCTGCCGCATCGCCCAAGCCACCGCCAGCGGCTACCAGGATGGCCAGGTGCACGAAGGGAAACGCGAGGGCGTCGTTGAGCCCGGCCTCCGAGGTCAGGCCGAAGCGCACCTCGTCGCCGTCGCCCTTGCCCGGCGGACCGACCTGGACGTCGGAGGCCAGCACCGGGTCGGTCGGCGCCATGGACGCACCGAACAGCAGCGCCAGCGCCAGCGGGAACCCCAGCCCGACCATCCCCAGCCACGCGGTGCCGGCGATGGTCAGCGGCATCGCGATCGCCAGCAGGCGCCAGGTGGTGCCCCAGCGCCGCCAGCCCAGCGGCCGGTCCAACTTGAGGCCTGCGCCCATGAGGCTGACGATCACCACCAGCTCGGTCATCCGCTCCGTGAGGGTGTCCCAGGTGCGTGGACTGGGATCGGCGGTGAACACACCGCTGCCGAACAGGACGGCGCCCAGCGCTACGCAGACGATGGGCAACGTCATCGGCATCGGCAGCCGTTTCAGGCCGAGCGGCGCCCAGGACGCGAGCAGGACCATGGCGCCAATGCCAAGCAGGAACCCGATGTAGGGGTCGACCTCGGTCAGCACGTTGCGATGCCGGGTGGTGCATGCGTATCCGTGGCCAGCGGGGGGTGCGGGCCGGGCGTCGACAGTTCGAGATCGGTGTAGGCGAAGCGACCGTGGCGCAGGACGGTGCAGCCGCGCTCAAGCCCGAGCGGCGCGGCGAACATCGGGCCGGCCCACACGCAGGTGTGGAACTCGCCGTGCTCGCCGCAGGGGTCGACGGTGGTCGGCAGGTCGGCAAGCAGCGATGCATCGAAGTCGCGACCGGCGAAGGCGCCGTCGAGCTGGGTGGTGTCGACGCAGCAGAGGCTGGCGCGCAGGCCGCCGGCGATCATGTCGCGGGCGAGCGATGCGGTGTCGCTGCCGAACAGCGGGTAGTGCGGCCGCCAGCCGAGGCGGGCACACAACGTATCGCGCCAGGCCTTGATGTCGGCGAGGAACAGATCACCGAAGGCGATGTCGCGCAGGCCGGGCCAGCGCAGCTGCGCGGCCGCCAATGCCGCCGCGAACGCCGCTTCGTAGGTCGCGTTGTCGCAGGCTTGCGGGATGCGTGCCTGCAACACCGGCAGGCCGGTTGCGAGCGCCTGTTGCGCGAGCACATCGACGCGGATGCCCTGCATCGAGACGCGCTCGAAGCCCTCGGTGACGGTGGTCAGCAGGCCGACCACCTCGAGTTCGTGGCGCTGGCGCAGGACGTGCAAGCTCCACGCAGCGTCCTTGCCGCCACTCCACGACAGCAGCGCAGGCGTCGCCAACGCTGCGGCGTCAGGCCGAGGTCACGTCGCGCAACTGCCAGCCATTGCCGGCCAGCAGGCCCAGCCGTTGGCGCAGCACGGAGGACGGCAACGCGGTGGTCACCACCAGCCCGACCTGCAAGTCCTCCTGCTTGCCGGTCACGCTGGCGCCTGCGTCGGTCGCACCCAGCGTCTCGTCCACCTCATCCGGTTCGTCCTGCTGCGCACGCCAGCGCTGGAACAGGCCATCGCCACGCAACGCGTCCTGCAACTCGGTGGCGAAGCCCTCGGCGCCCTGCGCGCGGAAGGCGAGGCCGGGATCGTTGCCGCGCGCGCGCGCGGGATCGGGCAGGGTGATGTAGTAACGCGTGGCCATGTGCATGTCCGTTGGAGGCGAATCCGCACAGCCTAGTGGTTGGACGTTAGCGGGGCGTCGTCGCCCCGCGCGTCACTCGAACTTGTGCGGTTCCGCCGCGAAGGCCACCACCATCGCGCCCTTGCCGACGTTCACCAGCCCGGACAATCCCATGAACGACTCGAAGACCTCGACGTTGTGCTCGGCGCAGGTCCCGCGCAGGCGCTCATAGCCGGGCAGGGTGCGCATTTCGTCGAGGTCGCCGCCATAGCAGACGCTCACGGTCGGCGTCATCAGCCCGGCGCGCACGCGGCTCGACGCGAAGTCGAACATCTTCTCCACCGCCTTGTTCATGCCCTTGACCTTGCCGACCGGGCCGGTTTCGCCGCGGTTGCAATGCAGGATCGGCTTGATGTCCAGCGCGGTGCCCAGCGCGGCGCTGAGGAAGCTCACGCTCTTGTCGCCGCGCTTCTTGATGCGGTTGCGCAGGTAGTGCAGGTCGGGCGGCACCATGTAGCCCTGGGTGTACAGCGCCAGGTTCTCCAGACGCGCGCGGATCTTCGGCGGGGCCTCGCCGGCGGCGCGCAGGCGCGCGGCCTCCACCACCAGCACGCCCACCGCGGCGAACACGTTCTGGCTGTCGATCACCCGAAGCGCGAACGGCGTGTTGTTGCCGGACGCCGCGCGCACCGGCTTGTAGTCGTTGAGGATGGTGTAGCTGGCCTGCACCGCGTTGTCGTAGATGCCGCTGCGGGTGCGGGTGGTGGTGATGCAGAACACGTAGTCGTAGTCGTGCACCAGCTTGGTCAGGAACAGGTCGTGCACCTGTTGCACGGTGAACGGCGTGGATTCCGCCTCGAATGCGCGCGCGGCGGTTTCGCCGCTGAGGAAGGTCATCGTCGCTTCGTCGTTGCGGGTGTCGGCCAGCACGGCCTGCCCGATCTGGATCGTCACCGGCAGGATCGTGATGTTCTCGCGTTCGATGAAATCCGCCGGCAGGTCGCAGGCCGAGTCCGCCACGATTCCGATGCGCATTTGCCTGCTCCCGCCCCCGATTGTTGCGTCGAACGTACCGCAACTGCGCGGCGCTTGCATCTGCACATCGGTACAGCCGCGTGCTGCCGTGCAGCAATCGCAGGCTGCGATTCAGCCTTCAGGCAACGCAGTCACAGGCGCAATCCGCGTAGCGATCCACGCGTCGAACGCTCAGTGCCACAGCCCCAGGACCAGGCCGTACAGGCTGAACTGCAGGGTGTGGTAGCCGCCGTCGATCAGCCACAGCTTGAAGCTGCGACCGGCGAAGGCGTAGTTGATGCCGAAGCTGGTGGCGACGTACGCAAGGCCGATCGCGAAGCCGGCGTGCAGCGCGACATGCAGGTTGGGCATCGGCCCCAGGTAGACCGCGAACGCGATGGCCGCGACCAGTGCCGCGACGAACGCGGTGCCGAAGATTTTCGCGGGATGTCCGTTCGGCGGGCAGTCGGGATCCATGCCGTTCTCGCGGCACCACGCATTCTTGAACAGCGGCCCGTACCAGAGGCCGCCAAGCATGAAGGCGGAGACCGCCGCCACGAGCACTGCAAGCCAGTTGATGCCGTCGAAACTCATGCGATGTCCCCTGGGCCGATGTCCGGCCGCCAGCTTACGCCCGCGGTCGGGGTGCGATGTCCCTCCGGTGCGGGCTAGCGTGCGTCGTTCGGGTACGCCCGCGGCAAGCCACTGTCGGGATGCAGGTAACGGTCGCGCAGTTCGGTCTGGCGCGAGCGCATCGGGATCGCGCGGCCATCCAGCCAGACCTGCCTGGCGACGTTGGCCACATCCAGCGGGTCGCCGCTCCACAGCACCAGATCGGCGCGCTGGCCGATCGCGATGGTGCTGCCGATATCCGCGCCGACCCCGATCGCGTTCGCCGGCACCGTGGTCAGGCCGGCCAGGCCCGCCTCCCACGGCAGGCCGTTGGCGACTGCGTTGCCGGCCAGCTGGCGGATCTTGCGCGCATTGTGCGAGGCATCGCCGGTCTGGAAGAAGCTGACCTTGACCCCTGCGGCATGCAGGCGCCCGGCGTTCTCCAGGGTTGCGCCGAGTTCGTCGAAGTCGGCAGGCAGGTTGGCCAGCGCATCCACGAACACCGGCACATTGGCGGCGGCGATCTGCGGCGCGACCTTCCAGGCTTCCGCGGCGCCGACCAGGGCGATCCGCACGTCGCGCGCCTTGGCCCAGCGCAGCAGGCGCACGATGTCGGACGCGCGCTGGATGCGCACCATCACGCGCCCGCCGCCACCGACGTACTTCGCCAGCGTGGCGCGGCCGGCGGGTGTCAGCAGGGCGAACTGCGAATCCGCCGGGATGCGCCCGCGCACCTCGTCGATCAACTGGTCGAGCAGCATCCACTGCGCGGCGCGCGAATTGCCGCTGAGGTTGGCGCCGTTGCCGCCCAGGGTCACGAACAGCACGCGTGGACCGACCGCATCCATGCTGCCATCCAGCCGCACCGCGCCGCCCTGGCCGCCGATCAGCGAACCGCCGGGCCGGCTGCCCGCCGACAGCAGGGTCCAGCCGATGCCTTCCACCCGGGTCACCGGCACCAGGATGGATTCCGGGTTGTAGGCCAGGGTGACATCGAACTCGGGGCGCACCTGCATGTCGCTGGCGCCGCTGCCCAGGGCGAGCGTGGCATCGACCGTGGCCGACTCGCCGGAGACTTCCTCCACGCCGATGTCGGTGATGCCGCCGAACAGCGCCGGCGTCAGCGGCTGGCCCTGCGCGTCGACGACGCTGGCATTGCCCGCGGCCAGGCCGCTGCCGATCGCGGCGATGCGGCCGTTGCGCACCAGCACGTCGGTGGCGCGCAGGGTGCCTTGCGCGCCGGCGGTATGCACGGTGGCGTTGCGGATCAGCAGCGCCTGCGGCGAAGAAGGCGTGTCCTGCGCGAATGCGATGCCGCTTGCGGCGAACAAGGCCGCGACCAGGGCGAGGCGCTTCATCGGCGAGCGGCTCATCGCACACCCCCGCGCATCACATCCTGGCCCAGCAGGAAGTCCGACGTCGGCTGTCGCGTGCGATCGTGCCGGTCATACAGGCGCGCGCCGTCCACGTACACCTGCTCGGCCTGCGCGTAACTGCTGAACGGACTGCCGTTCCACAGGACCACGTCGGCCATCTTGCCGGCCTCCAGCGTGCCGGTCTGGTCGAGGATGCCCATCGCCTTTGCCGGGTTCTGGGTCAGCCAGCGGATCGCATGCTCGGGGGCGATCGCGATGCCGATGCGGCCGGCGCTGGCGATGACCTTGGCGGCTTCCTGGTTGAGCCGCTGGATGCCTTCCTGGGAATCCGAATGCACGATCGCACAGCCGTTCCTGGCGCGGTCGACCAGCACGATGTTCTCCTGGATGCCGTCGAAGCTTTCCATCTTGAAGCCCCACCAGTCGGCCCACAGCGCGCCGCACACGCCCTCGGCGGCCAGCCGGTCGGCGAGCTTGTACGCCTCCACGCCGTGGTGGAACGCGGCGATCCTGAAGCCGAACTCCTTCGCCAGGTCGAGCATGATCGCCATCTCGTCGGCGCGGTAGCAGTGGATGTTGACGCGGATGTCGCCGTTGATCGCACCGGCCAGGGTGTCCAGCTTGAGGTCGCGCTTGCCGCCCGAATCCTTGTCCGAATCGGTTTTCGCGGCGGCGTCCTTGCGCTTCTTCATGTACTCGGCGGCATCGGCGAACGCGGCGCGGTAGGCGGCGATGTTGCCCATCCGCGTCGATGGCCCGCCCTTGCCGCCGTACACGCGCTTGGGGTTCTCGCCGCAGGCCATCTTCAGGCCCCACGGCGCACCGGGGAATTTCATCCCCTGGTAGGTCACCGACGAGACGTTCTTCACCGTCACCCCGCGCCCGCCGATCAGGTTGGCGCTGCCCGGCAGGATCTGCAGCGAGGTCACGCCGCCCGCAAGCGCGGCGTGGAACCCCGGGTCCTGCGGCCAGATCGAATGCTCGGCCCAGACTTGCGCAGTGACCGGCGAGGTCGCTTCGTTGCCGTCGCTGTGCGCGCTCATGCCCGGGCTGGGGTACACGCCGAGGTGCGAATGGATGTCGATGATGCCGGGCGTCACCCACTTGCCGGTGGCGTCCACGCGGACCGCATCGGCCGGCGCCTCTACGCCGGTGCCGACGGCGACGATCCTGCCGTCGCGCATCAGCACGTCGGCGTTTTCCAGGCGGGCGCCGGTCCCGGTCAGCACGGTCGCGTGCTGCAGCAGCACCGGCGGGCCGGCGATGCGCTGGTAAGTGCCGGGATACGGATCGGCGGCGAAGCCGAGGTCGGGCCTGGCGTCGCCCGGGGGCTTCGGCGCCGGCGTGGAAGCGCAGCCGGCCAGCAACACCGCGGCAAGCGCGGCGGTCATCGGTTTGGACATTCTGGATTCCCCAACGCGCGTGGCGTGATGCCGAACCGTAACCCGCTCGGCGCCGACGCGCCACATGACCGAGGTCATGCCTGCGTGGGAACATGCCTGACCGAACCACAGGGAACACCGCATGAAAAGCAAGCAGGACATCGTCGACAACTGGCTGCCGCGCTACACGGGGGTGCCGCTGGATGGCTTCGGCGAGCACATCCTGCTGACCAACTTCGGCGGCTACCTCGGCCATTTCTCGGAGATGACCGGCGCGCCGGTGGTCGGCATGGACCGGCCGATGCCCAGCGCCACCGCCGACGGCATCACCATGATCAACTTCGGCATGGGCAGCCCGAACGCCGCGACGGTGATGGACCTGCTCTCCGCGATCTCGCCGAAAGCGGCGCTGTTCCTCGGCAAGTGCGGCGGCCTGAAGCGCAAGAACCAGCTCGGCGACCTGGTGCTGCCGATCGCGGCGATCCGCGGCGAAGGCACCAGCAACGACTACCTGCCCGCGCAGGTACCTGCGCTGCCGGCTTTCGCGCTGCAACGCGCGGTCTCGACGATGATCCGCGACCTCGAGCTGGACTACTGGACCGGCACCGTCTACACCACCAACCGCCGGGTCTGGGAACACGACGCGGAATTCAAGGCGAAGTTGCGCGCGATGCGCTGCATGGCGATCGACATGGAAACCGCAACGGTGTTCGCCGCCGGTTTCGCCAACCGCATTCCCTGCGGCGCGCTGCTGCTGGTCAGCGACCAGCCGATGATCCCGGAGGGCGTCAAGACCGAGGCCAGCGACGCCAAGGTCTCCGCCGACTACGTGCAGAACCACATCAAGGTCGGCATCGAGGCGCTGCGGCTGATCCGCCGCCACGGCAAGTCGGTGCGCCACATGAGGTTCGACGAGTGAGCCGCGCCATCGCAACGGGACTTGTCGAGTTCTGGCGCGACGCCGGCATGGCCAGGTGGTTCCGCGGCGGCGAGGCCTTCGACGCCGAATGCCGCGCGCGCTGGCTGGATGCGCATTTCGCCGCCGCGCGCCGCGAGTTCGACGGCTGGATGGACGATGCCGAGGGCGCGTTGGCGCTGGTCCTGCTGCTCGACCAGATCCCGCGCAACGTGTTCCGCAACAGCGGGCATGCATTCGCCACCGATCCCCTGGCATTGCATGTCGCCAGTCGCGCGATCGATGCCGGGCACGACGCGAAGATCGACGAGGCGCTGCGCTTCTTCTTCTACATGCCGTTCGAGCATTCCGAGGCGATCGCCGACCAGGATCGCGCGGTCGGACTGTTCACCGCACTCGGCAACCAGGACCTGCTCGGCTACGCGAACGCGCACCGCGACGCGATCGTCCGCTTCGGTCGTTTCCCGCATCGCAATGCAGCCCTCGGCCGCGACAACACGCCCGAGGAACAGGCGTGGCTCGATGCGGGCGGTGGGTTCTAGCGGGCGTTGCCGAAGCGCACGTGTTCGCGGCGTATGCCATAGCCGAACACGCGCGCAGGGATATGCCGGAACCACAGGAAGCGGCTGAGCCATCGCAGCAGCGCCGGCGTTGGCAGCAAGTCGCCCGGGGCATCGTCCAGCAGCCCGGCGATGATGCGTTGCTGGGCGATGCGCTGGATCCGCTGGATCACCCGTGTCGGCAAACGCCGGCGCTGTTCCACCCGCGGCAGCAAGGCGTCATCGAACTCGCCGTCTGTTCGTAGTGCGGGTCCGAGCAGGTTGGCCGTCGCCACCGCATCCTGGATGGCGAGGTTGATGCCGACGCCGCCGATCGGCGACATCGCGTGCGCGGCATCACCGATCAGCAGCAGGCCGGGCAGGTGCCACTGCCGGAGCCGGTCGATGCGTACTTCCAGCAACTTCACCGCCTCCCAGCTGTCGACGGCGTCCATCCGCGACGCCTCGAAGGGCAGCAGCGGTGCCACCAGGTCGCGGAATACCTGCAAGGGGTGCCGGCGCATCGCGTCGCCGCTGCCCTTGCGGATCAGGTACGCGCATTGCCAGTAGTCGTTGCGGTTGAGCATCACCAGCATGCGGCCGCGCGCCGGGGCGCCGTAGGTGTGGTCGGGGTCGCTGGGCAGGCGCGGCAGGCGGAACCAGAGCACGTCCATCGGTGCGCCGAACGCTTCGATTTCGAGCCCCGACTGCGCACGCAGGATCGACTGTCGTCCGTCGCAGGCGATCACCAGGTCCGCATCGATGTGGAGTTCGCCATCGCCGTCGCGGGCGGCCACGCCAGTGACGCGACCGCGCTGGTCATGCTGCAGGGCGGTGGCTTCCGTCCGCATGTGCAGCGAAAAGCCCGGGCACTGACGTCCTGCCTCCGCCAGCAGGTCGAGGAAATCCCACTGCGGCGCCAATGCCAGGTAGTCGAAGGGCGCAAGCCCGCGGAAATCCCCGAGCGGCAGTTCACCGTCGGCGAAGCGCGCCAGGATCTGCTGCTCGCGCCGCTGCGGGATGCGGTGGAATGCCTCCAGCAGGCCCAGTTCCGACAGGACCTGCAGCGTCGACGGATGCACGGTGTCGCCGCGGAAGTCGCGGAGGAAATCCGCGTGTTTCTCCAGCACGGTCACGTCGACACCGCCGCGCGCCAGCAGCACACCGAGCATCATTCCTGCCGGCCCGCCGCCGACGATGCAGCAACGCGTTCGCAACCGGCGGGAATTCATGGCACTTCGCTCAGTAGCGCGGAATCGTCGGGTCCAGCCCGGCCCAGGCGTCGATGCCACCGACGATGTTATGCACCTTGCTGAAGCCGAGCGCACGGAAGTGCTCGGCGGCCTGTCCACTGCGCCCGCCGTGGTGGCAGAGGAACGCGAGCGGAGTGTCCTTCGGCAGCGCTTCCAAGGCCTCGGGGCCATCATCGAAGGTGGCGTGATCGATGGTCAGCGACGCCTGCGCACGCTCGTCGGCGGGGCGCACGTCGACGATGGTCAGCATGCCTGCGCGCGCCTGCTCGTCGGCCTGCGCGGGCGTGAGGTTGCGCACCTTCGGCGGCGCGTTCGGGTTGTCGATCACCAGCCCGCGGCCGCGCTCATCGTCGGCCCAGTCGATCGCCAGGCCGCGCGCACGCTGCGCGCTGGCCAGGTCGAACTGCACGCGGATGCCGGCGGCCTCGCTGGCGATCGCATCGTCGTCGTGCGGCGCCAGTTGCAGGCGTGCGTTGAAGCCGCGGTCGACGTCGATCTGCAGGGCATAGCTTTCGCCGGCATCGTCGATCGCCTTGCGCAACAATTGCGCGGCCGGCGCGGTGATCGTGATGGCCGGGGGCGTGCGGTCCGGCGCGGGCACGCCGAGCGCGGCATGCAGTTCGCCGCTGCCGGCCATCTGCAGGATGATGTCGGAACCGCCGACCAGTTCGCCACCGATGTACAGCTGCGGGATGGTCGGCCACTCGCCGTAGGCCTTGATGCCCTCGCGGATCTCCGGATCGGAGAGCACGTCGACATGCGCGTAGGTCGCGCCGGCGGCCTCCAGCGCACCCACCGCCTTGGACGAGAAGCCGCATTGCGGCGCGTTCGGGTTGCCCTTCATGAACAGGACGACGGGGTTGGTCGCCAGCAGCGTTTCGATGCGGGCGCGCAGGGCGGGGTCGAGGGGCATGGGGGTGTTCCGGATGCGGGGAGCTTGATTTTACGCCGGCAGGGGACGGGTCCGCGTGTAGTGCAACCGACGCCGCCATCCGCGTCTCTATCGATGGACCCCAATGGAGCACGCCATGCCAAGCCCCCCTGCACGAGTCCTGGCCATCGCCATGCTGCTGATGGCCAGCGCATGCACGCATGCCCCGCCTTCCACTGGAGCGATGGAGGCATGCCGGTTGATGCGTGTGGCGCAGGCGCATGCGCAGGTCCGGGTGCCGTTCGAGGTGGTGGATGGGCGCATCTACGTGCAGGCCAGGGTGGACGGCCAAGGGCCGTTCCGGTTCGCCGTGGACACGGGGGCGAGCGGGATGGGTCGCGCGGATGCACGCCTGGCAGCGCGCCTGGGGCTGCGCGCCACCGGGGAAAAGCGCAATTCCGATGGTGTCAGCACCGCCACGGCCGCGACCGTGCGGCTCGACTCGCTCGAGTTGGGCGAGCTGGTGCGGAGTGACCTCGAGGTCATCAGCCGCGACTACAACAGCGCGATGCCCGAGGCCCAGCGGCTCGACGGCATCATCGGTCGCGGTTTCTTCGGCGATGGCCTGCTGGTGATCGACTATCCGCGCAGGACCCTCGCCTTCACAACGACGGCCGCGCTCCCGGCCGATGCCGCCGGCAGCCTAGGCTACGAAAAAGCCCTCCGCGTGCCGGTGTCGATCGCCGGCATCGACACGACTGCGCAGCTGGACACAGGCGCGAACGTCGGCGCGGTGTTGCCGCGTGCGCTGTTCGACCGCATCCCGGCCAGTGCGCTGCAGGCCGCGGGCCGCGGCAGCCTGGCGAATGGCAGCATCGAGACCGGCCGCGCCACCGTCGCCGGGCCGCTGCGGATCGGCGGCGTGGCAATCGCGAACCTCGACGTGCGTGTCGCCGACAAGTTCCCGGAACTGATGATCGGCGCGCACCTGCTGCAGCACTATCTGCTGGCGATCGACCAGCGCACACAACGCGTGGCCGTCTGCGACTAGGCGGTGAGCAGGCGCATCGCAACCGGCAAGGCCGCGTCTGCCCAGCGCGCGTACTGCACAGCCGACGGATGCAGCGCGTCATCCGCCAGCATGGCCGGCGAATCGCCATCGTCGCGACTGACCCCGGTGATGTCCACGAAGGCCGCGCCATGCGCCTCGCACGACTCGCGTGCGGCGGCGTTGTAGGCATCGATGTCGTCGGCGATGGTCTGGCGGTCGCGACCGCTGGCGAAGGCGAATGGCGTCACCCCCCAGTCCGGGATCGACAGCACCAGCACGCGGTCGGTGCGGTCGCCGGCCAGCGCGATCGCGCGCTGCAGCAGGCGCGTGAACTCGCCGAGGTAATCGTCGACATCGCGGCCGCGATACTGGTTGTTGACGCCGATCAGCAGCGAGACGAAATCCCATTCGCCCAACGGCTCGGCGGCATCCATCGCAGCGGAGAGTTCGTCGGTGGTCCAGCCGGTGGTGGCGATGATGCGCGGATCGGCGATCGCGATGCCGGCGTCGCGCAAGCTTCGTGCGAGTTGCATCGGCCAGCGTCCCGGCTCGTCGATGCCTTCGCCGATGGTGTAGCTGTCGCCGAGCGCGAGGTAGGACAAAGTCATGGCTTCAATTGTAGGAGCGGCTTCAGCCGCGATGAAGTCGCATCGCAATTCCTATCGCGGCTGAAGCCGCTCCTACAAGGAGACCGCTCACGCCACCGCGCTGCGCTGGCGCGGTAACCGGCCTTCACCGGCAGTTTCCGCACGGCGCGACAGCACGCGTTCGATGCGCGCGAACACCTCGCGCAGCACCGGCGCTTCCGGCAGCAGGGTGACGCGGAAGTGGTTGCGATAGGGCACGTTGAAGCTGGAACCCGGCACGATCAGTACGTCTTCCTCTTCCAGCATCTGCAGGGCGAAGTCGTGGTCGTCGAAGCCCTGCGCGGCATCGCCCACCACTTGCGGGAAGCCATACAGCGCGCCGGCCGGGGCGACCAGCGACAGGTGGGGGCTGGCCTCGCAGGCATCGATCAGGGCGCGGCGGGTTTCGTACAGGCGGCCGCGCGGCTCGCACAGCGGGCCGATGGTGTCGGTGCCGGTCAGCGCGGCCTCGATGGCGAACTGCCCCGGCACGTTGGCGCACAGGCGCAGCGCGCCGAGCAGGTCCATCGCATGGTGGAAATCGCCGCAGGCCATCGGATCGCCGCTCAGCACCGCCCAGCCCACCCGCCAGCCACAGGCACGGTGGACCTTGGACAGGCCGCCGAAACTCAGGCAGGGCAGGTCGCCGGCCAGCGGCGCGATCGGCTGGAACACGTGGCCGTCGTAGAGGATGTGGTCGTAGATCTCGTCGACCAGCAGCAGCAGGCGGTAGCGCTGGGCGATCGCGACGATGCGCTCCAGCAGGTCTCGCGGGTAGTTCGCGCCGGTCGGATTGTTCGGGTTGATCAGGACGATGGCACGGGTGCGCGACGACACCAGCGACTCGATCTGGTCGGGGTCGGGCAGGAAGCCGTTCTCGCGGTCGCACTTGTAGTACACCGGGCGACCGTCGTTGAGGATGGTGGCCGCGCTCCACAATGGGTAGTCCGGCGACGGCACCAGCACTTCCTCGCCCGGGTTGAGCAGGGCGCGCAGGGAGATGTCGATCAGTTCGCTGACGCCGTTGCCGATGAACACGCGTTCCGGCGAGGCGTTCGGGGTGCCGCGGGCCTTGTGGAAGGCGGCGATGGCCTCGCGCGCTTCGGGCAGGCCCTGCTGGTGGGTGTAGGGATCGGTACTGGCGATGTGGTCGGCGATCGCGCGCTGCAGGTGATCCGGTGCACGGAAGCCGAAGGCCCCCGGATTGCCGATGTTGAGCTTGATCAGGCTGCGACCCTGGCCTTCCAGTTCGCGTGCGCGCCGGGCGAGTTCGCCGCGGATCTCGTAGCGGACTTCGGTCAGGCGGGTGCGGGTGGCGATCTTGTTGCGGGGGTTGTACGACGACATCGGCGCGGCAGGGTGTGAAAACGAGGCTGCAAGCCTAGCGGAAAAGGGGGTTCGTCGCTGCGCCGGCGCCTACCGCCGGGTGCTCGCTCCGCGGCTCGAATGCCGCTTCGCGACTCACCCGACGGTCTCGCCGTCGCATGACAGTGGCGTTGGGCGGTGGGGGCAGGGTTCCTCGAAGCGCTGGCGCCTACCGCCGGGCATTCGCTCCGCGGCTCGCATGCCGCTACGCGAATCGCCCGACGGTCTCGCCATCGCCCCGACTGTCGCGGGCTAGAATCGTCCAATGACGGCATCCCGACGCGCATGACCCCCCTGCAGGCCATTGGCTGGCGCTGGACGCCGCAGACCCTAGATCCGGCCTGGGCCACGCTGATGGCCACCCATCCCGACGCGCGCCCGGCCCGCATCACCGAACAGCATCGCAGCGGCTACCACGTGTCCGAGGCGATCGATGTCGCCCATCGCGCGGAGTCGTTGCCGGAATGGCAGCGCGCCGGCAGTTACCGCAAGGGCGAGATCAACCCCGAGTCTCGGCCCGCGGTCGGCGACTGGGTGCTGGTCGAGGGCGAAGGACCGAACGGGTTGCGCATCGTCGCGTTGCTGCCGCGCTTCTCCGCGATCAAGCGCGGTGCCGCCGGCGAGCACTACAAGCAGCAGGTGATCGCGGCCAACATCGACACCGTGTTCGTGGTCTGCGGGCTGGATGCGGACTTCAATCCGCGCCGGATCGAGCGCTACCTGATGCTGGTCGGCGGCAGCGGCGTGCAGCCGGTGGTGGTGCTGACCAAGTCCGACCAGGAGGGGGCCGATGTCGAGGCCGCACTGCACGAGCTGCGCGCATTCGGCGCCGACGTGCTGGCGGTGAATGCCAAGGATCGCGCCAGCGCGGCGGCACTCGAGCCCTGGCTGGGCGAAGGCCGCAGCATCGTGTTGGTCGGCAGCTCCGGCGCGGGCAAGTCCACCTTGACCAACACCCTGCTCGGTACCGAACGGATGAAGACCGGCGCGGTGCGCGAGAGCGACGAGCGCGGCCGCCACACCACCACCCATCGCGCGTTGATCCCCTTGCCGTCGGGCGCCTGCATGATCGACACACCGGGCATGCGCGAACTGAAGCCGACCGGCGAGGAAGTGGTCGCCGAGAGTTTCGCCGATGTCGAGGCACTGGCCGCGCAGTGCAAGTTCAACGATTGCAAGCACCTGAAGGAACCCGGCTGCGCGGTGCGCGGGGCGATCGAGCGCGGCACGGTGGATGCGCACCGCGTCGCCAACTTCCTCAAGCTCAGCGCCGAAGTCGCCGGCGCCGCCAACCAGTTGGCGACGCGGCTGGCGCAGAAGGCCGACGCGCGCGTGCAGGGCAAGTCGCTGAACAAGCGCCTGGATGAAAAGTATGGGCGGCATTGAGCTTGTCTCCTCCCCCTGCCTGCAGGGGGAGGCTGGGAGGGGGTGCGAGGCGGGAAGCGCTGAGTGCCGGCACGGAGGCCTACCCCTCCCAACCCTCCCCTGCACGCAGGGGAGGGAGCAACCGCATGAACACGCCTGACGCCATCGCCCACCACGCCGCGCTGGACGCGCGGATGGCTAGGGCGGCGCGCGGAATCCGCCTGTTGAGCATGGTCAGCTGGCCGGCCAGCGAGCAGCAGGCGTTCCTGGCCAGCCTGGATCGCAACCACCCGATATTGCCGTCCTACCAGTATCCGAAACACGATTTTTCCGAGGCGCGCCGCGAGTTCGACGAGGTGACGGCCGCCGCCGATCCCGCGCATCCACTGGGCATCTACCTGATCGAGTCCGCGCACAGCTGGGGACTGGCCGCGGAATTGCTGGAGAACCTCGGCACCACGCGCGTGACCGACCTGTCGGTCGCCTTGTTCGGCAAGCCGGATCACGTGCTGCCGGGCGGCGCGACCACCCGTGAGGCGGCCAACCACTTCATCGCCATCGCCAATGAACTGGACCAGGAACTGCTGGCGCCATCGGAGCAGGTGGCGATCTCGGCGACATCGCTGGCGATGCAGTTGCAGGCGTCGCTGGACGACTATTTCGACGCAAGGGTGATCACCGTCGAACTCGATCCGGACCTGATCGCCAAGGCCGCGGCCGGGCCGAACCGGATCCGCCTGCGCGCCGGCGCTGCGTTCTCCGATTACGACCGCCACCAATTGCTGCAGCACGAGGCCTTCGTGCACTCGCTGACCGCGCTCAACGGCCAGCGCCAGCCTGTCTTGCCCAGCCTGTCGCTGTCGTCGCCGCGGACGACCGCGACCCAGGAAGGATTGGCGGTGTTCGCCGAGCAGATCACCGGCAGCATCGACATCGAACGCATGAAGCGGGTGAGCCTGCGCATCGAAGCGGTGGCGATGGCGCTGGAAGGGGCCGACTTCCTGCAGGTGTTCCGCTATTTCGAGGACGCCGGCCAGCCTCGGGTGGAGAGCTTCACCTCCGCGCAGCGGGTGTTCCGCGGCGTGCCCACCACCGGCGGCAGCGCCTTCACCAAGGACACGGTGTACCTGCGTGGGTTGATCGGCGTGCATACCTTCTTCCGCTGGGCGCTCAAGCACGGCAAGTTGCGCCTGTGCCGGATGCTGTTCGCCGGCAAGATGACACTGGCCGACGTGCAGCGCTTCGAGCCCTTGTTCGACAGCGGCGACCTGGTGCCGCCGCGCTGGCTGCCGGAGTGGGTGGCGCGCGCCAACGGCCTGGCCGGCATGCTGGCGTTTTCGCTGTTCGCCAATCGCATCCGGCTCGAGCAGATCATGGATGCGGAAACCGTGGTCGATCTCTGAGGGGAAGGTGATGCTGCCGGATGCCAACGCTGCGCCCGCGCCACCGCCCGTGCGCCTGCCCTGGTATCGGCATCTTTACGTGCAGGTGGTGGTGGCGATCGCGCTGGGCGCCTTGCTCGGCCATTTCGAGCCGGCGATCGGCGAGTCGCTGAAACCGCTGGGCGACGCCTTCATCAAGCTGGTGAAGATGGTGATCGGGCCGGTGATCTTCCTCACCATCGTCACCGGCATCGCCGGAATGCGCGAGCTGCGCGCCGTGGGCCGGGTATTCCTGAAGGCGATGGCGTACTTCCTGTTCTTCTCGACGCTGGCGCTGGTGGTCGGCCTGCTGGTGGCGCACGTGGTGCAGCCGGGCGCGGGCTTGAACGTGGACCCGGCGACGCTCGACGCCGCCGCGGTCGGTGGCTACGTGGTGAAGTCGCACGAACTGAGCCTGACCGGCTTCCTGCTCGACATCATCCCGGCCACCCTGGTCAGCGCATTCGTGGGCGGCAACATCCTGCAGGCCCTGTTCGTGGCGATCGTGTTCGGCATCGCCCTCGCAAAGTCCGGCGAGCGCGGCCTGCCGGTACTGCGCTTCCTCGAGGCGCTGACGGTGCCGCTGTTCCAGCTGGTGCACCTGCTGATGCGCGCGGCGCCGATCGGCGCATTCGGCGCGATCGCCTACACCATCGGCAAGCACGGGCTCGAAGTGCTCGGCAACCTGGCCTTGCTGGTCGGCAGTTTCTATCTCACCTCGCTGCTGTTCGTGCTGGTGATCCTGGGCACGATGTGCCGTCTGTGCGGCTTCTCCATCTTCAAGCTGATCCGCTATCTCAAGGCCGAGCTGCTGCTGGTGCTGGGTACGTCTTCGTCGGAGTCGGCGTTGCCCTCGCTGATGGAGAAAATGGAAGAAGCAGGCTGCAGGAAATCGGTGGTCGGGCTGGTCGTGCCCACCGGCTATTCGTTCAACCTCGATGGCACCAACATCTACATGACCCTGGCCGCGCTGTTCATCGCCCAGGCCACCAACACCGACCTCACCTGGGGCCAGCAGGTCACCCTGTTGCTGGTGGCGATGCTGAGTTCGAAGGGCGCCGCCGGCGTCACCGGCGCTGGCTTCGTTACGCTCGCGGCGACGTTGTCGGTGGTGCCCGAAGTGCCGGTCGCGGGCATGGTGCTGATCCTCGGCGTGGACCGGTTCATGAGCGAGTGCCGCTCGCTGACCAACTTCATCGGCAATGCGGTGGCCACGGTGGTGGTGGCGCGTTGGGATGGCGCGCTCGACCAGGCGCAGTTGCATCGCGCGCTGGACGGCAAGCTGCCGGCCCTGGTCAGCGACGCGGCGTCGCCGCTGGTGCCGGGGATGGATCCGCCGGCCTGACGACCGCGAGCAGCCTGCCATCGCGCTGGACGATGTAGTCGGCGCCATCGCCATCGCCGGCCAGGCGCACGCGGTCGCCGATGCGGACGCCGTCATAGCGCGGGATGTCGTGGGTCAGGCGCTGGACGATCCAGGGCTTGATGCCTGGCGCCAGCTGCAACAGCACTGGCCCCGCTTCGGTGCGCGTGCGCACCGCCGCTGCCAGTGCCGGCGAGAACACCGACTGGACGCGGCCGACCTGCTGCATCCGCCACATCACCGCGCC